>Ga0209977_10000111_pt1 | contig 30505 bp, 36 predicted proteins | sample SumtaG_2_FD_183113 | JGI IMG/M metagenome (GOLD analysis project Ga0209977, IMG submission 183113) | Deep subsurface microbial communities from Indian Ocean to uncover new lineages of life (NeLLi) - Sumatra_00607 metaG (SPAdes) (version 2) | ecosystem: Environmental > Aquatic > Marine > Oceanic...
TAGATAAATCAAATGCTGTTGATAAATTGTATTCGTAAATAGAATTATTCTCTTGTCCAACCATGAATATCTTAGTACCATCATTATTGAAAGTAATGTCATTAGGACTATCATCTTCTGAAAGAATAGATTTCGTTACCTGAACTGTTGACAATGTAGATATATCGAATGCTGTTGATAAATTGTATTCGTAAATAGATGCATTACTACTTCCAACCATAAATATTTTGGTACCGTCGTCATTAAACGCTATTCCTCTTGGAAAAGAATCTTCTGAAGCAACAGATTTAGTTGCCTGAACTACTGATAATGTCGATAAGTCATATGCTGTAGTCAGATTATATTCAAATATAGAATCATTTTGACTACCACACATATAAACCTTGGTCCCATCATTATTAAAAATAACATCCCTGGGGTTAGCATCTTCTGTTGCTACCGATTTAGTTACCTGAACCGCAGATAAATTGTTTAAATCGTATCCAATAATAGGAGGTGCTTCTGATATGGATACATTGATCAGGCCTTTAGAACCCAATTCGTCAATCAATTCATTAATTACAGAAACCGTCGTACCTATTGTTGCACTGGAGGCTAAATCTGTAAGCGTGACTTTTACAGATGGTGTACCACCAAAAAAAGCTACTTTTTCACCATTTTGACCGAGACAAATACCATCGGGATTTCCATCTCCTATGAAATTAATAGCCATTTATTTCCACACAGAAAAAGTGTGCCTTTGTAAAAATCAGTTAAATATTAAAGCGGAAACTAAAAACGTAGTGATAGGTAAAGAATTATTCATTTGATGTTCTACGTTTTTAGCTTTTGCCATTAAAACTCGATACTCTTCAAATTCACTTTCATATTTATCATAATCTTCATATTTATAATAATCCATTAAACTCATCATACCGCTATAGGTTTCTAAGTCATGTCCACGAGTGTAATAACTTTTTCGTTCATCTATCAAGTTCAAAATATCACCGATTGATTTTTTAGCATCGGATAGCAATTTTACATAATGAAAATGTTTCGCTGTAATAAAACAACTGTAAATTACACTAACGATAGTGATTACCACCATCGCTTCTCTTAGATTATTTTCCAATATGCAAGCTCCAACTCAATTAACAAATCATCGGTCCAAGAAGAGTCAAAATCTTTAAATTGTTGAGCTGTTATATTCCCAGCTTTATTCGTCATTACGAGTTCTTGAATCACTATAGGTGCATTTTTGGACTCGTTAAGGAATGATTTTTTATAAAAACCAGGAAATGGAGGAGGAGGGTCTAGCTCATGTGTCATACAAGTACCACTTGTTTATAAATATCTTTAATATCCATTGAAAAATTACCTATTAAATCAAGCGGGTTCGTATCACCATGACTATAAAAACCCCTGTTGAACATTCTAAAAATTAGTGATACGATATTTTCAATTATAAAAACTCGGAAAATAAGGATATGAAAATGTTAACATTTAATACTCTTGAATATGTTGAAACACTTACAGCTTCTGGTGTTTCACTAGAACAAGCTAAAGCTCAAGCTCAAGCGTTGTCAAAAGTTTCATGGTCTCCAGATGTCGCCACTAAAACTGACATATCGGACCTAAAAACTGAGCTTAAAACTGACATATCGGACCTAAAAACTGAGCTTAAAACTGACATATCGGATCTGAAAGTTGATATGTCAAATCTGAAAACTGAGCTTAAAGGTGACATATCGGATCTGAAAGTTGATATGTTAGAACTAAAAACTGAACTTAAAAGTGACATATCAGATCTGAAATTCGATCTCATCAAATGGATGATCGGCATGGGTTTTTCTATCGTCGGTGTAATATTTGTTCTTCTTCGTTTTATGCTTCCATCATAACGCAATTTTCATAATTTGAAAATCTGTACCATCATAAATAATTTGGTACATTTTATCGGCTTCAATATTTCCGGCACTCAAAGCAGCTCCTGAATTTTTAACATCCTTACCTCCGACACTATTTATATCAATAGTTACGGGTCCAGTGTTAGGGGATGCACTAGCAATGAACACGGCTCTCATCCCTGAAACATAAGCTGTTATAGCTGGTGTCATGGTTAATGTTAAATCATCAGCCGTCCCGGTAGCTGTTCCTGTCCAAACCATTGATTCTGATTGGACTTGTCCAAGATTTACAGAGTCTGCTGCATTTGAGCCAATAACTAAATTGATGAGTTTATTAGTACCCATCAATATATCACCAGTAACAACAGTCTGACCATCCCTAGATATGCTTTGTGTTAACATATCTATAATATCATTGATTAAAAGATTCATCTTTGATTCTGAAATTATAGTAGATGCGACAAAATCAGGTACTGCCTTAACCGCCGTTCCAGATCCGTTTCTTGACATTTTTAATATCCTTGTAAATTTTCAAAGTCACCACTTGTTGCCTGTACAAGTAAAGCTTTCTTAATCGCTTCCTTTTGTGGTCCAACAGGCATAATATTCATTTGATTTGTTAAATACGCTCTACCGGCTTTTGAATTCATCATTTTTTGAATCACGGGAGGTAAAGCAAAACCACTTAAAAGCACAGGGTTTGCCAATCCAATCCCTGTTCCTGCTCCAAAAGTAAGCAAATTATTCATTAGGGTTCGTTGTGCTGTGCCAGAATCAGGAATATTTTCTTTTAATGCACCAATAATCCTAGATATTTCATTCAATTCGCCCCTACCTCTTGAATATCCAGACCTATCAAAACTTTTGACAGCATTTTTCAATCCACTAGCAGTTAATACTCCACTAGCTCCACTTTCAGAAGTCCCTTGCTGCATTGCTTTATCAATAATTAAAAGATTCCGATAGCGATTACGAACATCTTTCCAACTAGCTGCTATTTCAGGTCTATTTGCTGTTGATCGTGTCATTATATCATCAAAAGAATTTTTTAATTCTAATAATGCATTTTTTGTATCTGAATCAGTTTCACCACGAATAGCTTCACGCAGATCTGTTGCGATTCTTTTATATGTCGCTCCATCAATCTGGACTTTTTTGGTTGCGGAAGCTGCATTACCTGTAAGCATTTGTTGTAATGACCTAGCAGGTTGACCACGTTCAACATGTTTTGCCATTTCCATTAGATCGTCAAAACGTGATTGGAATTTTGGTTTTTTATCAGAGCCAAGCCTTCGTCCATATACATTCGCCACATTTTCAATTTCATCAAAGAACGTAGGATCAACGTTTAAAGTAGTACGGTCAGCTAATCTATTGAACTCTTCACCTAAATCGTCAAATCCTTTATCTAAAACAGTAGGGCTAGCGTATTCAGAGTCTATTCCAGCTTTTTTTAGTACCATTTTATTCAATACTTTTGCTTGTTCATCATAAATTGCTAGTTGGGGTTTTGACGAAAAAGGCAATTGAGCAAGTTGACTTTCTACTTTTTTCAACATTTTGCTACCAGTTTCTTGTCCTGGTGTAACAGGGACACCTTGAGATTTTGCCGATGCGATTAATCTTGCTTGTTCTGGCGTTAATTGCCTTTGTATTGGCGCTACTACGGATTTTAAACCTCTTGCTCCCAAAGGTGCAGCAACAGAAGCAGCCATTCCAAGCAAAGGATTATCTGTGGATTCAGTAACACCTCCACCGACCGCACCAAGGAGAGATTGCGACAATGGTTGTTCAGCCATTTTTCTACCAATACCTTGAACCATACCACCAGCTTTTCCTAACTTTGCCATGAGAGAGCCAGGAATCATAAAACTTGCAGCATCACCAACCCCTGTTCCTACACCATGGGCAAGTTTTTGAGCCATTGTCGAAGCTTCTGGTGGTTGAGGCAATAAACCAGTTAAAGCTTCATTGGCAAAAGGCTCTACAGGCAAGCCAGCAGCTTTACCCGCTGAGAAAGGAAGATCAATAAGACTACCAAGAGAGCCTAAAATAGCTTGATTAAAACCACTTGCTAATTGTCCACCTATTTGCAACCCATCTTGTCCAAAAGATTGCTGTTGTGGTATTTCAGGCTCTTGAACTGGCTGTTGCATAGGAGTCAAAAAATTAGGCATTTGTTGCTGAATCGGCGCGCTAGATTCTTTCGGTTCAAAAAGTTTAAATTCATCATATTCATTTGTTGGTATTCTGGATTCTTTCGGTTCAAAAAGTTTAAATTCATCATATTCATTAGCCATTTATCGAACCCTTTTTTGACCATAATGATCAATAAATACAGTTCCAGGTGATAGCTCACGTGCTTGTTGTGCGCTTTGCACTTGGATCGGCACACCGTCAGTAGATGACAAATTAGGTTGAATACCACCAGCTTTACGAGCAGTATCAAGTGCGCGATTATAAATATCAATAACTTCTTGTCCTGCTCTACGATAGCTTTCTTCGCTTTGACCCGTGTTCATTAACCTAGATATGGCTACAGTCGCTTTTTTACCTTCTACCTCACTTATCGCACCACCACCTTTGAGGCTTTCAAAAGCCTGCAAAAATTGCTGACCACCAAGCTGCTCTAATCTTGCATTAAAATCAGCCTCATCGGTTGCCGGAATTGTTTTATCAAATATTTTATAAGCTAAACTAGAAAGCGTAGCACTTGGCATCCCAACGATTCCAGGTAAACCAGGATGCGACATAAGAGATTCAACATTTGAAATTGCACCTTGTGCCTTTTGTTCTAATCTTGGAAATGCTTTTTTCGCTTCGGCTTGAGCTTGAGCAGCCTCTAAATCAATAGTAGTTTGAGCTTTTTGCATTGGAGTTTGTGGGACCGCTTTTCTTTCACCTGTAGAAGACATCATCATTTCAGGTTGGCTGGGATCAAGCCCCCACATCGGCCTACCAGCAGTTTGTTGTTCTAGTTTTTGCTTCTGCACGTCTTGGGGGAAAGCAATGTCAACACCGGGGCGTAATCGCTGTGGAGGGAATGTTTTTTCTTGCTGTTGAAATCTATATAAGTCTTTGGCTGATTCTAATTCTTTGGCTTTAATACCAGCCTTGCGGGTTTCCGACATTTGCCGCATTAAAAGATTTTGTAGCCGATTCTTTGCATATGGATTATCTGACATCCCTTTCAATGCCGCCATATCACCACTTTCAGCACTTTTAATAAAAGCATCTTGTGCAGATTGCTGTTGCCTTGCATCTTTACTCATCAAATAAGCACCTAGACCAGACTGAAGAAAATTTGCTACCTGTCCACCAGTACCACCCCTATAAGGTTGATTAGCCTGTTGTTTCAATAATATTTCTGAAAGCCGTCGATTCGGTGATTTATATTGCCGCTGTATTGGAGACATGCCGAAATTATATCCATTTGCCATTTTTAAAAATCCCTACCCATAAACCAGTGGTCCGATTATTTATATCCATACTAACCAACAAGTTAACCACCCATCGCCCACCCGCCAATTTTTCCTCCTAATGCTGCACCACCTGGACCACCAAGGAAAGAACCACCTAAAAATCCCAGTGTTGAGCCTAAACCCGGACCTTGATTAGCCATTTGCGCCTGATAAGCGTTCATATTTGCTTGATTTTGCATCTGAGCATTTGACACGGCTAAACCAGCATAATCAGGCGCATTGACTTGAGGTGCGTTAATTGTCCCAAATTGTGGCATTGTCGGTGCTGAACCAGTCATGAATGTAGAAAGTTCTTGTAGTGTTTGGTTTCTTGGCAATAATAATTCTTGTAGACTTTGCTGCCTCATACCAAGCTGTTGAGCTAAATCAGCACGTCTTTGATTTTCCATCTGAAGGTTAGATGATAATTGTTGAGCTAAATCAGCACGTCTTTGATTTTCCATCTGAAGGTTTTCTTCAAACTCTTGTTTTCTCATACCCAATCTTTGGGCTAAATCAGCACGAGATTGACCTCCAGCTTGCAATTTTTCTTGAAATTCTTGTTCTCGCATGCCTAATTGTTGAGCTAAATTTGCACGTAATTGACCTTCAGTTTGTAGTTTCTCTTGAAACCCTTGCTCTCTCATGCCTAACATCTGAGCTAAATTTGCACGTAATTGACCTTCAGTTTGTAGTTTCTCTTGAAATCCTTGTTCTCGCATGCCTAATTGTTGAGCTAAATCAGCACGCATTTCACCACCTGCAAATTGATTAGTAGCTAATCTGAAATCATTTTCTCGACGGTTGATTTCATCCATTGCTGATTCCCACCCCGTGGCCCCGTATGTAAATCCTTGATTAGCCAATCGAGTTTCAAGAGCAGCTCTATCAGAAGTTTGCTGAGGTCGGAATCTTTCCATTGTTGAATCAATAATACTTTGCCTTGTGGCTTGATCAGCAATCGGCATAGCTCCCATGCTAAAATCTTGCCTACTAGCTTGATCAGCAATCGGCATAGCCCCCATGCTAAAATCTTGTCTACTAGCTTGGTCGGTAATCGGCATTGCCCCCATACTGTAATTCCGTGTCGCCGCTGTAGGCATAGCTCTCATACCTAATTTTTGTCCAGGTTGATAACGATCAATAATTGCCTGGATTGATTCTTGACTTCCCGCTTGACCAGTCTTAGGCATAGGGCCAAGACTAGACATGTCAATAGGACTAGAATACATTTTTTCTGTCTTGCCCATTAACTGACCAGCAAGATTTCCATATTGACCTTTTAAAGATCGTTGTTGATCCAATAAACCTTGTTCTATTGGATTGAGTTCTTGGACCATCCTTGTACGTTGTATACCTTCAGTAGAAAATGCATCTGGTCCTGAAATATTCTCATATCTTAAGGTTCCATATGGTGTCTGTTGAGATGTAGACTCTTGTAATTGTTTATTATATAAAGCAGCCTTTTTTCCAAATTCATACTGAGATTCAGCTGTTTCCCAAGGATCAATTTTTATAGGCGCAGGAGGTGCTGGGGAAGATTTACCCATAATTTAAAAATTTCCTTTGATAATCAGGTTTTAACATACCTAATATTACTGCATGTTTATCTTTGCCGTAATTATGATTTAAAATAGCTTCTTGGACAAACCCTATGTGTTTCATGGTTTTCAAAGCTTTAATATTATCAACACTTATACTTAATAAAATCTTGAAGCAATCTAATTGATCATATGGGTATTGTAATAGTTTCCATATGATCTCTTTTTTTGCCCACATTGGACTAATAGCAGCCATACTCATTTGGATAATGCGAGCTTCAGGTTGATAATCATGATAAACCACACCTGCAATTAATTTAGAACCGCTTGAAACTCCGATAGCTACACAACACTCAAGCCTATGAAGACTATCAACTCTATCAATAACCCATTTTGTCACAAGTTTATCATGTCCATATAACAATTCACTCACAACTGACCGCCTTTAATGAAAGTAAGATTTGTTGATATCCATGATGTGTTACTACTAGTACTGCTAATTCTAACTCGAACGCTACCTGATCGCCCACGACCACGGACACCACGCCAACCTCTAAATATTATCCCTTCGGTTCCCCATACGCCAACACTCCATAAACTGCTACCCCATACGGCAGAATTTGGAGAGCTTGCTTGTGGAGAGGCAGTCGGCAACCGAATATTAAAATCAGTGTTAAAATCAACTGCTGCATTCGGATTCCCTGTACTTTCAAATATGGGTTCTACCAATTTGAAAGCTTTTCTAACATTGACACTTTTAAAATATGAAAATGCCTGAATCGCATCGACTGCCACATTTGCGCCGTTATCTGATAAACCATCATCTGCTTTATACGTTTTTCCATCAAGTCCACCAAAAAACAGATTATCGTTAAGTAGTCCCCAACATAACGCATTCATCCCAGTGTATCGACAGGGTGCGCCTGTAATCGTATTAAATACGTATTGATGGTATATATTGTCCTGCTGTGGCACGTTAAATAATAACTGAGTGCCTTTAGGATAGACAATGGGTTGCCACCCAAAAACATTTTTGGAATCCCGTACAGAATCATTAACTGCTTTTGCTATCTGGTCCGACAATGCCACCAACCTAGATTGACTTCTATCAGTTGATAAAATAGCCGATAAAGGTACAAATCCGTCTTGGGTAATAATCACAACATCAACACCAGCTTTAACTAGGCATCTCCTACCTATGGGCTTTCCAATACGAAACACACCAATTAATTGCCAAGTTGATGCAGAAGCAGGATCAAATCCGTTGTATACTATTGCTTCACCTTCGCTTGTGATAAAAACAGCCACATCATCCATGCCTTCACCAGAATCCCGTGTCCAAGTACCCATAGCCATGATAAAACCACCAAGACGGGAAATTCCTCCCAATGGGAATTCTGTAGCTGCACCACCAATGCTATTAACCGGAAGATACCATGCAGATAATGAACCTACTTCGCCACACCATAAACGCCGTTGATGAATATTATTCCATACAAGATTGGTAACAGTAGGACCAGTTATAGCAGGTGTAGTTCCCCACGTTGAACCATTATAAACAACTGGAGTATCCTCCCCGTTCATCAATGAAATGAATTGTCCCGCTGCTGTACTGATTTGGACATATTGCCAACGATTGTTTGAATGAAGACCAGGAGATCCCATATTATACTCAAAAATGGAATCGTTTTCTCCACCAAGCATAAATATTTTAGTACCGTCGTTATTGAAAACTATTCCTGTTGGATCAGTATCTTCTGAATATACTGATTTTGTAACTTGAACCGCTGATAATGTTGACAAATCGTACGCTGTACTCAGATCGTATTCGTAAATTGAACTGTTAGTAGTGCCAATCATGAAAATTTTGGTACCATCGTCATTGAAAATTATCTCAGTTGGTCCCGTATCTTCCGAAGCTATGGATTTCGTTACCTGAACAACTGACAATGTAGATAAATCAAATGCTGTTGATAAATTGTATTCGTAAATAGAATCATTCTGACTACCAACCATGAATATCTTGGTACCATCATCGTTGAATGCTATTCCTTCCGGATTACCATCTTCTGATTCTATGGATTTTGTTTCTTGAACTGCCGATAATGTCGATAGATCATATGCTGTAGATACATCATATTCATTAATTGCTGCTTCAGTTGTGTCTAGATTGTATTCATTAATTGAATCATTCTGAGCACCAATCATGAATATCTTGGTTCCATCGTTGTTGAATGCTATTCCATTTGGGAAACCATCTTCCGAATTTACCGATTTTGTCACCTGAACCGCTGATAATGTTGATAAATCATATGCTGTACTCAAATTATATTCATTAATATTATCACTTCCTTGCCCAACCATAAAAATCTTGGTTCCATCGTTGTTGAATGCTATTCCTGTTGGTTGTGTATCTTCTGAAGTAACAGATTTCGTTACCTGAACTGCTGATAACGTTGATAAATCGTATGCAGTACTCAAATTATATTCAAAAATAGAATCAGTTTGATTACCAACCATAAAAATCTTGGTTCCATCGTTGTTGAATGCTATTCCTGTTGGTTGTGTATCTTCTGAAGTAACAGATTTCGTTACCTGAACTGCTGATAACGTTGATAAATCGTATGCAGTACTCAAATTATATTCATGGATGGAATCATTCTGGAAACCAACCATAAAAATCTTGGTTCCATCGTTATTGAAAGTAATGTCATATGGGAACGTATCTTCTGAAGCTACAGATTTAGTTACCTGCACCGCTGAGATACTGTTTAAATCAAATGCAGTACTCAAATTATATTCATGGATGGCGCCACTCACTTCTCCACACATGAATATCTTTGTACCATTATCGTTAAATGCTATTCCACTTGGAGTATTATCTTCTGAATTAACAGATTTAGTCACCTGAACCGCTGATAAACCGTTCAAATCATATGGAGTACCTAAACCATTAGCACCAACCAAAAACAATTTAGATCCATCATTATTAAAAATTATTCCACTTGGAGCAGTATCTTCAGAAGCGATGGATTTAGTCACCTGAACAGAAGATAATGTTGATAGATCGTATGCGGTACTCAGATTGTATTCATAGATAGAATCGTTCTGGCTACCAACCATAAATATCTTAGTACCGTCACCATTGAATATAATCCCTTCAGGAACCGTATCTTCTGCTGTGATAGATTTCGTCACCTGAACCGCTGAAAGATTTTCTAGATCGTATCCAAAAATAGCAGTGCCGCCAGAAACAGGAGAACCTACCGCACCAGCGCTGGTAACATCATAAATACCACCAGAATTTGCACCGAACAATTCACCAACCCCAGACAAAGTGACGTACTCAATCAAAGTTTCAACATTGCCAATCATCCCAGTCGCATGTTCGGTGTATCCACGACGCATGATCACACGGTCAGTAGAAGGGAACCAATTGTCCAATTTTACAGCATTTTCAATCGGCATGTCAGATAATGCGTTGCGAGTATCCCACCCACCAGTTGGCGATTGGATAGCAACAGATGAATTTGTTCTTCGACTTCCAATCGTTCGCATTGTCGATATCCTTATTTTAATAACGGTATTTTGGTAATTTAATTATGTTCTACTTACTAAAACACTTTCCCATTGTCTATGGCGTTCAGAAATTAAAATCACATGTACTATATTTGCAACTTCATCAATATCATATACAACAATATAATTATCAAATGTGAAAAAATTAACACCATTGAAAATTGTACCAGTGTTAGGAAAAGAACTTAAAATATTAACTGTTCTTTCTTTTAAAGAAATAGCAAACTTTATGGCATTTTCTGGACTGTTTTGAAAGATATATTCAATGATTTCATCAAAATCATCATCTGCTGACTTTGTAAACCGAACTTTATATTTCATTCAGAACATCTTTTCAATCATAGCTATTTTTTTATCAAAATAATCTGCATCAGCAAGAAATGTCTCACCAGTAGCTATTTGTTTTCGTCCTAATTCCAAACGCTCAAGAAAAATTTTTTTATCCATTATAGTTAACTTTTTCAAATTATCATCAAATTTACTCACTTCATCTGTATATGAAATCTGTTTCTCTGAAATATGACCTAATAAAAATCCCAACTTAGATTCTTCTATAGTTTCCAACCTCTTTGCAATCTTGGAAGAAAATTCTCGGTCCACTCTCATGATATAAGACTCCACATTAAAATAATCTGTCGTACTTAATTACTTCTAAAAATCACCACCATATGAAGCACGAGAGGCTTTTGGTGCGCCATCAAAATGTCTTGTATTTTGAGAAAACAAATCCCCTGTGACAGCAATGTTATCAGTCGATGCATCATTATCAATCAACCTAGTAATCATTTCTTTTGCTTCAAAAGCTGACGCACTAGTCGGTTCACCCTCTAAGCTCAACCATTCATATTTCACAACAGATATGATCAACTCTGAATCCAAACGGGGTGTATCATCATCTGAAGACATAGCAGACAAGCCATTCCCTGTTAAATCTTCACACCAAAATTTGCTGATATACTCAAAGGCCAAAGATGCGCCTGAATCAAAAATTGGCTGTGTTAAAACGGAACCACCTCGAAATATAAATTTCTTATTTTGACTAGAAAAAGTTTGAACTTTTAACCCGTTCCATTCTACTGCGGATACCGGACCACTCAATAAATTATTACTAGATCTGTCCCAAAAAGTTTCTGGAACAAACCGATCAAAATCGTTAGGCATGTCAATAAAAGGTATTAGAATTTCAGAACCATTCGCTGAAAAAGCATGTTCAACCCTTAAAATATTCCAATTATAAATCCTCATTAACCGTGTTCCAACTTTGTTTACGAGTCTCAATATCTTTTGTGCTTCTGGATCGGAATTCTGAACAATGTTTTCGAATCTCGGCCCATTTGTTTCATCTGCAACAGCTACTGCTATCTCCAATAACGTTGCCATTTTAAATTACCTTAACATATATCGTTGTTGAATGATCACCTGTACAATTACTACAAGCGATTGGGCTATCAAACCAACCTTTCGGAATCCATCCATCTTTAAAATCCATCATCTCAACAACACCTTTTGGGCCATTTCGATAGCCCGTTGTCGGACCATCAGAGGCCATAAACCCTTTAGCAACACGATTTCTCATAGGAAGTGGTGGAGGAGCTATAGATTTTACCATTCGTTTGCCTTTCAAAATATTCGTGCATAGATCTGGTGACGTGAGTTACTTCAAAAAATCTATGCTCAATTAAACTAGATAAAAACCCGCTACCTTTTATCAAAATCCCCTTCGGTAATCCACGTGAAAGCTCTGCAAGAAATTCAGCCTGCATAATAAATTGTGAACACGTAATATATTCTACACCACCACATCTAACCCATATTTTAGATAGCGAATCATTTTTATAAATATGAGTATCAGCAACGCCAAAACAGGACTGACAACCATAAAAAGTAACATGTTTATAACCACTTTCAGCTGCAACCATCGGAGCAGTTGCAGTTGCTGTTGTACTATATTTAACGTCATTTACACCAAGCCAAACGATTTCGTTAACTTTATCACCAAGATAATCAAAAATATCTTGGTGAACCGTATCAGCTAAAATAGCTTTATGTACATTTTTAACCAACGGTACTAATAAATGAGAAGGATCAATAGCATAAAAAATAGCATTGATTCCAACCGATCTACACCAATCATATGCCCCGTTAATAGCCCATATTTCACCATCAAAACATTTCAATTCGTCAATAAAATTTCCGATATCTGGGCTACCACCAACTACTGCAAGGTGGGGTTCTACCATACGTTTTCCAACTTTCTGAATACCTCTACATCTATTTACTTTTTTATTTTCACAAATTTGTTCATCTGATACGTTGTTTAAAGCTTTAAATGTTATTTGATTATTCACCAAAAACTAACCGCCAATCAGACCTTTTGAAGTCAATTCATCAATTAATTCGTTAACAACAGAAACCGTCGTACCCAGTGTGGCAGCAGATGCCAAATTTGTAAGCGTGACTTTTACAGATGGCGTACCACCAAAAAAAGCAACTTTCTCACCAGTCTGACCAAGACAAGTTCCATCAGGATTCCCATCACCTATAAATTCAACAGCCATCTTGTATTTTCCCTTTTAATATTAATAATTAAGCAGTGCCAGATAATCTCACAGCTTGCCGTTGATCAATAGTCTTAACGCCATATAAAATATCAAGTCTCCACTTGGAAACATCATTAGTCCCATCATAGACGGGAATCACACGAACGTTACATCCCTTATACGATTGTCGTGAGACATCAACAGCACCAGGAGGAGCAACCAAAGGTACCATAACTAGGGCAAAAGCATTCTTGCAAAATATCATATTTTGAGCATAACCAGTAGATGCCGTTCCTTTTACAACAATTGCTTTCCCATCTGCAATATCTTCCGAAACAGTTTGATGAGCACCCGAAGATATCGCTGCTGGAGTCATGGTAAGAGTCATGTCACCAGTCGTATCACTAATGGTTGTTACAACAGCAAACTGCTTCAAATGCGGCAATGTGGCTTTGGTAACAGGATTGACATCATACACGTCGGCGATAGTGAACGTATCGCCAGCATTCAATGTAACAGCCCCAGAAGTCCAGCCATCTGTTATGAGAGTCTGCGTATTTGTATCCTTAGTGGCAGCATAAGTTGTAGCCTGAGATGATCCATTGGTTAACGGTGTACCAGCATGAGCACCTACAACATGTGTTGGAACATTTTGTGTCATGAAGGTATCAACCCCGCCGATCATACCCAAAGCACCCTTCTTGTAAGCTTCTCCAACAAGCTTATCATTTAAAAGAGTCGTTTGTGCTCCAACTAAGCCCCAATGATCTGAAGGGGACAATGTTGCACATCGGTTGTCTTGCGGAACAGCTGCCAAGTCAAGAGCTTCTGGACCTTTTGCAAAATCGGTATTACTGTTAATCGTCTGCCCTGGTGTACCTACCCATTTTGCAATATCTTTATACAAACTTTGCAAATCACTATCGACTTGATTTGCAAGTTGAATCATAGCAGGTTTAATAACACGTGTAGATAATTCTTTAATATTTAATGTCAGTTCTTGCGATGTGAACTCAAAATCAATTCCTTTTCGTTTATCGACACTCAATAAAAATTTTCCTTCAGTCGTGGCCTGAACATTCATGACGGCACCATCACGAACAATAAAATCCATTGGACGTTTCACCGATATGGAATTGCCACGCTCATACCCATTGATACTTTTATTGAACTCTTCTTCATAGCCTCGAAAAACTTGCTTCCCCATTACCAAATGATTATCAAGTTGTAGAATTGCTTCTTTTGCTATCACACTAGCGGTTAAAGTGGTATTTGCCATTGAATGAAATCCTTATTTTTTTAAATTGCGCCACTTGGCATATTCAGCCATTGACATTTTATTCAAATCTTTTGTTCCAGATCCAGAATTACCTTTGATTTTTGAAGCCTTTATCGGTGTTTTAACTTGTTTTATCTTTTGTCCACCCTTTACCCTAGTTTGCATGTCATCGTAAAGCATAGCTTTATAAGCCATGTCTGCTACTAAGGGACTCAACGGCCAATTTTCAGCATCTGATTTATTCATACCCTGTGAAATAACATATTTAACCAATAAAGGGGCTTTCTCAGTGGAAAAATCTTTATATTTTCGATCAAGAATAGCCACTCCTTCATTCCGAAGGCGTTTATCTTCTTCTTCTTTCGCAACAAATAATTGTTGTTCCTGCTCACCAACTTGAACAACAATTGATTGAAATTCTGCTTGTTTTCTACCTATCGTATCTGAAACTTGTCTGGCTTGGTCAGGGTTAGATTGCCATAATGAATTCAAATCTACTTGAGAAAGTTGGTTAATCTCATCTTTTAATCTTAAACCAAGAGAATAAGTATTTAATGCCGTATCATTAAGATTTGAAAAACTTTGTAAAGTTTTTTCTCTCAACCCCAATGAAGTTTTAATATTTTTAATTTGTTTTTCACTTTCAAAACTGCTATTATTAACATTATCAGAAAATTCTTGAATCTTATTTGCAACATCTTCTGTGATAGAATCAAAAGGAATCGATATTTTATTATCACCGAAAATTAGTTCTCGCATTTTAGATGCTTCTTCAACTGTTGAATCTTCTTCAACTGTTGAATCTTCTTCAACTGTTGAATCTTCTTCAACTGTTGAATCTTCTTCAACTTCTGTATCATCATTAGCAAGATGATTATCTATAACTTCTTGATCAACTTCAATCTCAACAGGTCCATCAACTTCTGATAATTCAGACATTTTAATCCTTTGTTTATCTATATTTTAATAAAGCATTAATGTTAATATCGCTTCTTCGTCATCACGCAAATTAATAGTCAAACACCATTGAAAAAGAATAGTCAAAATATATTCACTGTCCGGTTTTGGCGTTGAGACTTCGATCACTACATCCCTACTATCAATTAACTTCTTTATTTCAGCAGGTGTGCGTCTGCTTTTAGATAAAATTTTGACAGTTTTCTTAACTTGCTCAACATTTCGTATTGTTTTTTTCGTTATTTTACGTATTTCTTTAATAGTTGAAATATCTTTAATGCTATGTTCTACTTTCTCATACAACCATTCCGGCGGTCTTATATTTATTAGATCATTAGATTTCTTTCTACTTTTAAAAAAAATCAGAAATCCTGGACCCATTGGCTCATCAAGAGAAATAAAATTACCCACTACGGATAATGCCTATATCCCAAGACTCGGATAGTAAATTCCGTTAATCCGGTCAAATCATCAGATACCGTTGATTGTAATTTATCCAAAGTTCCCCTACCAATACGAAGACCACCAGGAATCAGTTCGTGTATGGGGACTACAACAGTCTGAGCATCATCATTACCCGTCCATTTGGTTAATTCAAAACTGGTAGCACCATCACCATACGGGTGTCCAAAAATCGACTGAGCGATCATTTGACCACCTGTTTTTGCAGAGTCAAATATTTTTGATTCTTCCCCATTTTCAATAATAGAAAGATTATAACCATTTGGCAGCGGAGAAACATTTCCAAAATTATTATGAAAAACTAAATTGTCTGCTATAATTACCACAATAGCCATAATATACAAATCATAATCATTATGGGAAGAAATGTAGAAATTCTTAACATCAATTGAACCATTCACATTTTGATTAGTATCACCTAATCCGGCACCATTTGACCCCAACAATTTATTATAGTAACGATGGCGACTTGTCGTTCCAACAGGAGGCACTGGGCCTATGATTCTAGAAACACAAAGGGCATTTTGTGGCGTTACGCATGCTTTATAATCAGAACCAGAACCATCTTGAATAACAGAATTTACCATTGTTCATAACCTCAACTATTTACTCAAAATGAAATCCTATTGTTGCCTCAATTGCTAAACCACCTGTTAAAGCTTGAAGTGTAAACACTGTGTTTTGTGTTAATCTTATACCACCAGGAATTCTTTCAATACTATCAACATTAGCGAGCACATGGACACGATCCAAATGATCACCAATATCTAAACCTGTAATATCAGGATCTTCATAAAAAATACCAAGTGCTGCATTCCCCGACGATAAATTTAAATTAACAGGAATTAAAGCAGTAGGTGAACCTCCAGGTTCTCCTACCTGATTAACAAAAAAATCAATTTTTTCATTGCTAGCACAATAAACACGATACCAATCAATTACCAAGGTCGTATCAGTTGAAGTATTCTTCATGTAGAAAAAAATATTATTTGCAGCTGCGGGAGTGACATCTGCAAAAACTGAATATGATAACCCATTTCGGTTAGAATAATAAATTCTTTCAGCCGTCCTAGCTGATACATCCAATCTTCCTTTATCGGAATCTTCAGTCACATTAGCTCGAAGTCCAGTACCACCACCATCTACAATCTCAAACGGCATTTAATTTATTCCTTTGATCAAAATATCAATAATGTTCAATTTATCTTATTCATAATGAATAAAACACTCGAATACAATACTCCAGACAATTGATCTCCGGTATATGAAATATTTAATGTATGTCCTGGTGGGATAATCAAAACCCCTTCGGTTTCCCAAACAGCTACTCGACCATTTGAATCAGGGTGACAACGTTCAATTTCCTTTGGTATACCATCCAAAGTAGACCCATTAATATTGATTAACGTTGAAGATATTTTCGCACTACCAGCTGTGGTATTAACTGAATTTGCTGTTGATCCACCAGAAACATAATTTTCCCCAAATGTAATCGAAAAATAATTATCCGAATTTGGTAAAGCAGAACCACCAGAACTGTCGAGGATTTCCATCCTTATCCTCATCGGCATCATGTCAAGATTATTAGAATCTGTATTCTCGATATGAATAATACTGACAGTTCCATCTATGGCTATTGCAGTACCAATAGCCTGGTAAGCATTAGACTTAGTATGAGCAACTAAATGTTGAAAACTTGTCGTTATAGCATCTACTTTTAACCGATTTGCACTATCAACAGCTGCTCTAAATCCTTTGCCTGTACCGTCTACTATAGACTCTGACATTATTCGACCTCATTATCAGAAATTTCAAATTCAGTTAACATCGCCATATGAGCATTAAGTTTTTTAAGTTGTATCAAAATATTTTTCAAAAACTCTTCAGATGATAAATCACTAACTGGTATAGGGTTAGACGCCGAAATCAAATCTGCGTCCCCATCATCTCCTATTGCCGTTTTATAAATCGGGTAATGAATATTATCAACTACATCAGTAGCAACATCCACTCCTCCTTCTGAAGGTCTTACTTTTATATTATCCGCCATCATACAACTCGTTGACAGACTCAACACCGATGATAGACCCATTTATATCTCTTACAACTCTTTTAGGAGCAGAAATCATTCTCATTGCCTCAACCATTGCCGAATCCATACTATCTTCTGAATTATTTTCACTAAGGGGAGAATCATCTTTTTTATTTATAATTACTTTAGCAAGCTCAACTTGTCTATCTCGTTCATTTTGATCAGCTTCAAAAGTCTGTTTATCAGATTCTATAGACCTATCATGAGCCTGTTTATCGGACTCTATAGACCTATCATATGCCCATTGTTCCTCTTGAGGCAACTTCGTTTTTGAGACAGATTCAGCCTGTTTAATCTGCAATTCAGCCTGTTTAATCTGCAATTCACCTTGCTTTATCTGCAATTCAGCCTGTTTAATTCCAGATTCAGATTGTATTTTTTGTATATCTACTTGTTTATCAGTTTTTAAATTTTCATTTTCTTGCTGAATTTTCTGAAACTCTTGAGCAAATTGTTGTTCCTTTTGATCCATCTCTTGTTTAAATTGTTGGAATTGTTGCTGAAGAGCTAAAGCTTCAGGATTATCAGATTCAGTGAATTCTTCTTTCTCAGATTCTTGAATTTCAGGAGGTAATAATTTATGCAAACGTTTTGAAACTTTATCTGCTCCGACAAAATCCATATGGTTTAGCAGAACATCACCTAGATAAGCCGCTGCGTCTGGAACTTGGCGCATTATCTCAATCAGAGTTTCACGTGTTTCTTCTCGCTGAGTACTAAAAGATGGGCCAGAAGACACCGTAACATCATACTTACCTACAGAAAGGTCGTATAATTTATCACTTCGTTGTGAATCTTTACTCTGAGATAACTTAACAATATTTTCTTTTTGATCTGCTCCTAAAATTCTAATGCTTTCACGTTCACTGTATATGTGTGGGATAATTTCAACAAGAATCTGACCACAATAACGAATCGCACGGGATAAATTGTCTATAAAATGATAATTTGAAACATCTCCTTGTCTTTCTCGTGCAAGGATAGCTTTCCCACTCGTTTCATTACTTCGAGCACCAATACTAGAATCAAAAATCCCAGTAATGCTCTTCATATCATCCGAGGCGTTTAGAGCCTCTTGAAGTGCTCCAGCTGGCACTCCAGCAAACATCTGTCTTTCAGGCCGTAAATTACCTTCATACTCAAGGTAGGCATGTGATCGTGTATTTGCTGAGGCCCATTTAGATTCATGCCCACTAGGTACAAAACCTTTTGGACCAACCCATGGGGCCTTAGGAGCCAACGCAACAAGCTCTGTAGTAGCACTACGCCAAAAATTATACATTTGTTGACTATCTTTTACATCACGGATAAGTGAACGAAAATTTCGTCGTCCGTCAATAAATATCTCATCACCCCAAACTGGACAAATTGGTATATTTTGCCCAGGCCAATCTTTTACCTCTTCCAATTCTTCAACACCATTGAGTAAATGTTTTGTAACTTTATAATATTCAACTTCACGCTCATTTACAATTTCAGCACCAACAGCAGCGATAAACGCTTTTACTACATCCGTATCATTTTTGTCAGTTTCCATTCCACCAGCTTGAAAAAACTGTCTAGACACTCTAGGTAAATCATCTTGAGTAATATTTTGAACTTGAACTTTACCTGTTTGCAAATCATGATATCTAAATTGTAATAATTTTCGACTTTTTCTTTCACGTTTAAAATATTCAGCCACTCGAATTTCATCATTGCTGGATATCCAATGATCACTTGAAACATCCCGGCTATCTGATTCAAACGGGGTTGTTGATGCATCTGGAAAACGGTACTCAAATTCTTCTTTACTTAGCATATCTGAAATAAAAGCATAATCCCAATCGGACGCATCAAATTCAGTAGATGTCGTGTCGTAATGAACAGTTAAAGCATTAGGGATACGCTTTATCCTAGCTTCCAAATCAAATGTTTCATTATGAGCATAATCAATATCAATTCGGAAAAACCCCATTCCGCCCGTGACCGCATTATCAATGGCTGTACTGTACGCAACTCCAGCAGAGGACTGTCGTTCAATAGATCTGATAAGGCCGCCAATCACTTCTGCCGTATCCTCATCAGCCCCATTATCTACGGGGGAAACTTTAATAGCTGGTTTATTTTGACGGGATTCGTTTACAATTGATCTAATGAGGGATGGTAACTTATTGATAACAAGATGTGGTCTCCCTTCTTGGACACGTTGCTTTTTAACTGCGTCGGGCCATTGTTCACCCATACGAGCAAATACCGTATCAGAATAATAATCGTCCCGATTATGGTCACTTCCTTCTTGCGAAGCTTCAAATTTTTTCAACGCATCTTTTACAAGATCATCACTCATAAATCACCAATTAATTTCAACCCAACCAACCAGCTGCTTGAGTAGGATAAAAATTGCTCTCCGGTTTGCTTTTAGGTGTTGTTAATTCTCGAAATAATTCAGAAAAACACCATATTAATGCTTCTGCACGATCAGGAGATTTATCTTTACTACCTTCCCAACCCCAACTCGTAAATTTGCAAAGTTGATCTTCAATTTCGAGGAAACTCCCAACATGATGAACTTTTCCAGTCGCATAGAGAGCACTGATAGGTTCAGCCCTAACATGCTTTCCTCTGGTTGCCCTAACTTCTATAATTCTAACATCACGGCGTACAGATTCAAGCGTATGACGGCACATATCACCACCTTGATTAATCTCTATAACTATCGCGTCTGCATCATATTTATCGTATAAATTAATCGCTCTCGTTGCCCAATCATGAGGTGAGCCGCTTCTACTGGCATCTTCTAAAACATAACCTTTTTTATCCGAACCTAACGCACAACAGACTATACCATGCTCATCACTTGTAATGGTATCACTAATTGCCGGATCAATACCAATTAAAGTACGTTCTCTACCTACATGCATCTCATCAATACGGCAGGCATGGATTATTTCACGTGACCAAATAGCACCAACTGCCTGTGGTTCATATTCTCCATCCCAAATATGATAATAACGATCGGGATCATATTCAAAATCATGCAATCTATCTTCTTCAAGCTCTTTTGGAAAATATTTATTATCGTTATAGTTAATTTTTGCAATTATTGCATTTTTAGGCGGTTTTAACCCACGAAAAAACTTATCAATCGGGTCACTTGCACTCCGGGGGTTCCATGTGAACCACATTTCAGAGCCAGGAGCACGAATGGTCGGTCGTAACATCTCTAAGCTCTTCATTGAAAGTGTTTGCGCTTCTTCGACCCATGCTACCTGTATATTCTCTAGGCTTTTTATTGATTCTGCGGTATGATCCTGCATACCTTGGAACAAAATAACCCCGTTTCCAGGCGTTTTTATACAGTCATTGAGGATTCTAAATAAATGCCCAAAACCCATCAGTTGAATTTTATCTTCCAACAATCTTTTTGCAGACTGTGTGAGATTCTTTTGAATTTCTCGTATACAAAGAGCACGAAAACCACGGTTTGCCACCGCATTGGCTATTAAAAATTCAGCCATAGCGTGTGATTTTGCCGAACCTCTCCCACCAAAAAGAGCTTTATACCTAGAGGGTCTCATAAATTGATCTAAAAGAGGTGAAGCAGAACCAACTACATATGAATCATTCATTCACAGGGCTACCCCACATCACAACACTACTATCATTTGTCCCAGAATTAATTTGTTTAAATTCTCCATTAAAACCATCAGATTCTACATGTTTGCTGATTATTAATAAAGCCTTGGCAGCACCTGCCGAATCAAATTTATAAACTCCGGTATTTTCACCCATTAAATTTTTAATTGGCGTATCTGCCATTGATTTATTGTACAATAATACTGCCTTATCAATTACCCATTGCACATTTATCTTTCTTCTTTCACGACTTTCTTTTGCTAATTCAGTCATATAAAAAACTGTGTTAAATTGTCTTAACAAATTATAGCTTTGTTCATTTGCGTCTACAAGCGGATATCCAGCTTTCAATGCAGCTTTTTTTGCATTGAAAGAAATATTATATTCTTCACAAAAAGCAATTTCAATTTGAGTCGGCAATGCAAAACCTCGTCTAATCATTTCTTGTTGGATAGAATTATATTCCATAATATTAATACCTAAAATTCTAAGTTAAGAAGGCAGCATTAAACGAAGGAGAATGAACATTATACTGGCAAAAGAGATACCTATAGCAATAACCCACTTGATAAGTTCAATTTTTAGTTTCAAAATATCCATTTTAGTGGCGACATTTGTTGATTCAAAAACTTCGCACAATGCTTTAGTTTGAGCCCTAGCTTGTTCTGGTTGAATTCCAGACGCTATTAATGTCTCAAAATATTCAAGGCTGTTAAATGTTAACATTTAATCACTATTAAGAATATGGAGGAACATAACATCTCTCAATTTCAACAGGTCTCATCTTTTTGTACTTTTCAATATTATGAATAGCCCAATATTTTCTTTTATTTATTTGACACTCCAACCCTAATTTAAATTGTTTCATTGTTTTATTAATTATCATTACAGAAGGTATTTTAGCTGAACCATGCCTAGAATTAACACTAATTTTCAGATGATTTTGAATATCAATACCTCTTACAATATCTTTGGCGAATATTCCTTTTTTAGAGTCAATCAATGATTCAATTATTTCATCTATTGAATCATCAGTAATTGATGCATTAAAAGATAATCTATGGGAATCCAAAAGTTCTTCTAATCCAGAGTCAGGCCACCATTGCTCACCATTAATATAAGCATTCCAAGCTTCAGACCATGCAGAGTTTACAATTTGTTCATCTGGCATTTTTATATTCTTGATATCAAGGGGCCAATATCGCCTGTTTCCCGTATAGTCCTTTAAAAAATTCCGTTCATTAGTTGATCCTACAAATATAGTTCTCCGATGGAACCGCTCGGTTACTCTTCCAAATGGCGGACGTAATACGTCTTCTGACTCAGAAAGAAATGCTTTAATTCTAGCATTGTCGCTCTTGCAAAAACTACTATCGACTTCTCCAATTTCATTTATCCAATACATCATACATTTTAAAACTGAATCTTTGTCTGAAGGGTCTAAAAACTGACCATCTTTAAAATAAATTTGCAATTGTTCTGGTAACATGTTTTTAAAAAACTTAGTCTTTTCAATACCTTGTTTCCCTACCAGGATCATCATGTATTCAAATTTTGCTTTGGCTTCTTCATTAGTCGTGCATGATGCATGGTCAGCAGCAGCACACGCACCAATCATGAACATTCTGAAAATTTTATTTCTAATATTTTTACTATCAGGTTCTACACAAAGTGAATTAGCTAATGATTGTATGCAACTACCACTAGAAGAAGGTAGATTTTTTAAATATTCAACAACTGGGTTTATGGCTTTTTCGTAACCAATAGCAATGGTTTGATTAACAACATTTACTGCTGGCAATCTGTTTAATATTGCAAGATTGATAATTGTTTCGACGTTGACAGTATGCAATCCATCCATAATGTCGAGTCCAGGAATATTAATAACCTGATTTTTTGTTATTTGATTGTAGTTAGACGTTATTTTGTACTTGCGAAACATATATTTAAGATTACTTATTACACCGAGCAATGCTGAATTTTGATTACCGGGTTTTCTTCGGTGTGGGAAATTTGCAGGATGAATTGCAATCGATATGTCAGTTTTCGATTTTACACGAGGTAGTGGTGGTGGTGGTGGATCGTGTAATTCTATTTGCATGCAAAATATCCACTTCAAATTATATATAAAATTATGTTCAAGGCTAACATTATTCGGTTTACAGTGTCAATTTATAATTTCATAGTGTTCAATCTTCGGAATTTCGGTAATCGAATTAATGCATTAACATGTTTGACTACTGCATTAATCGAATTAATGGTTAATTAATAATGATTATGCTGTCTACTTTTAGTTGTATTTCTGCGGTTTTAATATGAAAAATAGAATTTCAATTGGGTGTGCCTCAGCTATGCCTCACATAAAATTTTCAATGTGAGGCAGCATAATGCTTTTAAATTTATGCATTTACATTCCTATGCCTCACATGCCTCACATAAAATGGGTAATTCTCTATATATGTAAATTTCACCATTTTGTTCATTATTATATTAACATTATATTTTTGTTATTTATATGCTTTTTTCTTCTCACACATAGTTATCATTTTATGTGAGGCATGTGAGGCATAGGAATGTAAATGCATAAATTTAAAAGCATTATGCTGCCTCACATAAAATTTTCAATGTGAGGCATAGCTGAGGCATATGAGGCATGTGAGAAGTTCAGAAAGTTCAGAAAGTTCAGAAAGTTCAGAAAGTTCAGAAAGTTCATTGACAAACAAGTGCTGATTTTTTATAGTGATGATCATCAACAAAAATAAGGATATCAAACGATATGAAAAAAATAAAAAAGGCTTTTACTAGCAGAGTTGATATTGAAATTGCTGAAGAATTTAATAATATAGCTAAAAAACTAGGAAAAAAACCGACTCAATTAATTCGTGAATTTATTATAGGCATTGTGGAAAATAGAGTTAAAATAACCCATCATGAAAGCACAAATTTAGAAGTTCATAATAATATATACACTTAGCAGCATGAAGGAACCAACATGAAAGGAATTGCAGAGATAAAATCAACAGGTTTAGGGTGTTTTCCGTGCTATCAACGTAAAAATCCAATGATAGATAAATGGAAAGAAAATGCATTTTTACCCGAGGATAAGTTACCAAAGTCAAACATTTGGGGTTTGTTAGTACCCCCTCGAATTTTGATAATTGATTTAGATCTGTATAAAACCAATGTAAAACTGAACAGGAAGATTACACGTGAAGATGCTGATAAAGCTTTAAATTGCAAGCTACCGTGGGACCAGTCGTTAATCCAAAACACACAGAGTGGTGGCGAACACCATGCATTTCTTGTTGATTCTGTTGATTATCCAGAAAATATGAAACAGCAAAATGGTACGTTGCTTGAAGGTTTGGATACCAAAGTAGCTGGGAAGGGATATATTTGTTTTGGGGAAAATTATACTGAGATGGGATCAGGGATTATAGGATTGAGTAACCCTGATGGGTTTCCACGGCTCCCAGATGCTGCGTATGACGTTCTGAAGCGTGATAAGCATCAACATGACCTACCACCACCTGTTCCAACCATGAAAGCCGAGCGTGACAACCATGAACATCCACCTTCAATCAGAAATACCGATTTAGACAATAGTTGGATCAAGGAAGCGTTAGCCAAGATTCCTCCCAATTGCAGTTGGGAGGATTGGCGTAACGTTGGCTTTGCTTTAAAAAATGGATTTGGTAATGATCCTGAAGGATTTGAACTTTGGGATCAGTGGAGCAGAGGTGATTTTCACGGTAATGATATCCCAGAAAAATATATAGAGCAAGATATGTTTAAAATATGGGATAAATTTAAGCAGTATGTTCCAGGTGGAATAACGATATACAGTATTTTTCGCACTGCTAAGATGAATAGATTTAGACCCATGAAAATGGATGCAATATGTGAAGTACTTGGCAAGTGCGAACAAGTAGATCAATCTAAACATCCAGGAAATGTTATTATTCATGTTGATAAGATTCCACCGTGGCAAATTGCAGACCGTCCGACCGAAGGAAAGAAAAAAACTAGGTTTTCCGATGAAGAGTGTGTTTTTGAGATCTTTAAAGGTCCATATGGCGATAGATTTAAGGATTTTAATGGTACTCCTCGCTGGTGGTCAGGAAGAGAATGGGAATACATAGGTAAAAAAGACCTGAATAATTTTTTATTTGACTCTCTACCTAAAAGATATCGAGATATGAACCGTGTTAATCAAATACGGGAGGCTTTTTTATGTCGAATGCCTGATACTGGTATTTTGAAACCATCTAAAAAGGTATTTTTTCTTGATGGGGTATTAGATTTATATTCTGGTGAATTTGTCCAGCACAAAAAGAACAATCATAATATCGGTACACTGCCAATAAACTACAAAGATAAAACAGGGATTATTGAGTGGCTTAAGTTTTTACATAGTACACTTGAGGAAGATGAGATTAGAAAGCTGCAAGAGATTATGGGTTTTTATCTAGTACATCATAATCTTGGTATAGAAAAATTTATTGCTTTCACCGGAGCCACTAGGGCAGGTAAGGGTATAATTTTAAGAATTTTGACAGCTATTTTAGGTAGTGGATTTTGTGAATCGTTTAACTTTGACATGGTAGGGACACCTCAGGGACATGATGCGTTATGGCAATATCAGGTTTTAATAGATCCTGAAGCCAAGGCTCCGAAGAGGGAGGAGAAAGTATCTACTTTGCAGACGATACAGAAGGTGACATCGAACGAACGAATAAGTTCCAAAAGGTTGTATGAGAATCAATATAAAAACGGCATAGTAAATTGTAAGTTAATTATAGCGTGTAATAATTTACCGATATTTTCAGATGACAGTGGAGCATCGGCAAGTCGTATAGAGATTTTGAAATTTAGCAAGAGCTTTTTAGGTAAAGAGGATTTTAATCTTTATGAACGGTTAGAGAAAGAATTGCCTGGTATTGCTCACTGGGCTATTGAAGGCTTGCAAAGATTGATAGCTAACAACGGAGCATTTACAAAGAGTAAATCTAGCATAAAAGAGATGAAAGATTTAGAAAATTTATCGAAACCGTTGAATCCATTTATTGAAAATTATTTAATTTTTGATCATGCCTACAGTGTCTCAATTAAGGATTTATATGCTGCTTACAAGCAATATTGTGGAGATAATAAAATGCGGATTTGGAGTGAAATTATGTTTAGAAAGAAATTGGAAGCTACTTTATTAAGTAAAAATTTAGACTGGTGTCAATACAGAGAAAATGGAGTTAAAATTAGAGGAGTAAAAGGCGTGAAGATTATTGATTCAGTATTTATACCTGGAGTATCTCCATCATCTGCACCATTACCACCAACTCCTATGGTTGATCAGTCTTAACCTGTTGAATTAGTTCCGATGCGGCAATTCCCGCATCGGCTCATGAAGCACCACCAATGAAAGGATGAATTGAAATGGATGAACCATATAGTTTATTTATATGATTCTGAACAGATAGAAACTTTAGATGAAGCACATATTGAATGGAATATGCAAGGAGAACATTTAAATGTCGCAAGGAGTTATTTTTGATACACATGAGAATGTCAAACAATTAAAGGCTGTGGGGTTTACAGAAGTACAGACTCGTACTATCGTTAATCTGGTTGATGATCAATTATCTACCAAGCGTGATTTAAAAGAGCTTGAGGTAAATTTAAAACATGACATGAAAGAGCTTGAGGTAAATTTAAAACATGATTTAGAAAAACATCAATTATCTACCAAGCGTGATTTAAAAGAGCTTGAGGTAAATTTAACTCTGCGGATGGGTGGAATGTTGGTAGCTTCCATAGGTATTATTACTGTGTTAAATAAGATGTTTTGAGGATGAATTAATATGGGCAAGGAAGAAAGATTGCATAAAAGATACATGAAATTTGGTCATAAATTCCTTAAGAAAGGCAACATTGATTATGCTATTAAATATTTTATTAAAGGGATGGAAAGGTTCCCTCGTGATGGTGGATTTTTTATAGGAGCGAGTTTTTGTTTTATGCTTAGAGGAGAAACAGATTTTGCTATTGCAAATTTAAAAAAGGCTATAGCTATAAATCCATTTGATCCAGTAGGCTATTTAGCTATTATTGAGTGTTTTATTGGGATGAAAGAATATTATGAGGCTTTTGTTTATTATCACCACATAGATAGTAGTTTACTTAATACTTTAGAATTAAAAGCTGATTATGATCATTTCACTGAATTTTTTGAAGGAGCAGGATTTAAATTTGGGGAGAAGGTCTCGGACGATCAGAAAATGAGAATGATGTATGATGAATTAATTAGATTTGGGTTGGAGAGTGGGAAGCTATCAGAAGGTTATATTGAAAAACTTGAACAAAAACTAGGGAATGTTACTGATCATCTTATGAACACAAAAGATGATATTTCTTCTGTTAAATTGAACATACTATATGAGAAGTAGAATCAATAGAAAGACAATATTAACAGTCAAAGTGAAAGTGACCCTGTAGCTATACCTGGGGTATCGTCTGCACCATTACCACCAACACCAATGAAAGGATGACTGAAATGACTGAAGAAGAAGATTTTTTCAATGTGGATAATATCCCAACGCAGGTAATTGCAGACCATCCGATTGTAGACAATAAGCATCCAAAATTAGTTGACGGTCAATGTGCAAAAGCTATATTAAAAGGTCCATATGGTGATAGATTTAAACTTTTTAGTGGGAGACCTCATTGGTGGACAGGGAAAGAGTGGGAATATATGAATGAAAGAAACTTGTTTAATTTTATAACTGACTCTTTACCTAAAAGGTACAGAAATATGAGTCGTATCAAACAAGTGCAAAAAATGTTTTTATATCGAATGCCTATTTCGTCCAGGATATAGAGTCAGTTCAATTCGTTCAGGGTGTTGAATTAATTCCGAGGTTGGAATTCCAACCTCGCTTGTAAGTGACTAGTAACTCAGGATGGCTACCCTTAACTTGTTGAATTAGTTCCGAGGGGAGGTTTCCCCCATCGGCTACAAGTGGCTTGGAACTCTGGACAACCACCCTAAACCTGTTGAAATAGTTCCGAAACGGGAATTCCCGCATCGGGTTTTTTGTTTGGAGTAAATATGACCATAAATGCTTATTTTAGAAATTTGGAGACTAAACTATGGAAGATCAAACTATGTCTGTTTCATTAAAATGTTTTTCTTGTGGTTGTGAACTTCAAGGAGATACAGAAAAAAAATATAAATCAGGAGATTTAATTAAATGTCAGGAGTGTGGAAAATTAAATGAAAAAATAGAAGAAATAAGAAAACCCCTTTTTAGAAAAAGCCGTAAAATGTAGAATAAGTAAGATCCACCTTTTGGTTTTTTGTTTGGAGTAGATATGGAAAAACTTAAAAAACGTTTCAATTATGAATTACTAAAACAGTGTAAAGAAGCCGAATTGAAACTAGGTTATAAGGCAGAAAAAATTAGAACAATGTTTTATGAACATGGTGGTGTAGAAACATGTCGAAGGCTTATAAAATATAACAATGCTAGGTCAGATTTTATATCTTTATGGGATCTTCCTGGAAGAAGATTAGATCTTACAATGGAAGCTTTAATTTTTGACAATCAAAAATTTCATAAACTTTTTCCTGTAGACGGTTTATCCTGGGTTAATTGTTTTACAATTGAATATGCGAGTGACATTTTGAAAAAGTACGGATATCCAGATTATGAAAACTGCAAAAGGAGAATTTTAACGTGATGAAAGTGGTTGATATCAACATCCAGATTTTAAAGGAGATTTGCTATGGATTCTACAGAATTCCAAAGATGGTTGGCAAGAATAGACGAATTGACACCATCCCAGTGCCAACGAGCTATTGACACGTTGTATCCGGCAGATGAGGGAGATACACCATCCTGAGTTTTTGAAAGAAGGCAATGTGACCTTTAAGAGAACTCATTATTTTTCGTCAGGAGGAAGTCGAATTCCCGTTTACTCTACTAAGAACAGCCTGTTTGGATTCTGACCAGATTTAAACGCCATTATTGCCTTCCCCTCTCATCTTTTTAAGTTTTAGGTGAATATATAGTAAAACTTAAAAAGATAAAAATCAAGAGAAATTATCAGTATCCCTATCTAATTGAAAACGTTAACAAATCTACATACACTCTAACTATTACACAATAGTTAGAATGTCTGTAGATTTAGTGCAACATGGGGTATTTATTTAAACACGATGTAGGCATAGCAGCATGACTCACTATGCCTACATCAACACGCTATGCTAGAAATTTACACGAATTTTTGCATTGGCGGAATGGGAAAGAAAATCAGGTCGAATACCCGCATCATAGCCCACACTGAGGGCATATGTACCGTCATTACTGGCATAGTCAATACCTACACCGATAATGCCACCCATGGCAGATGGTTTAACACCAGTTGACATAGGGATAATGCTACCATTACTCACCCAAGATGAATTTACCACAGCTTGTTCTCTAGTCATATCCAAATCTGCAATCAAACGCAACTTAGGAATAACCACACCGTTCTCTGTTGACATCTTGGTCGCTATGGTTGTACCAGCTTGAATATTAAACATATCCATACTGTTAACATCAACTTTTAAAGCACCTATGCCAGTTTCAGAATATTCTTCCGGTGACACATGTGAATAAGACATGCTGATTTTTGGTGTGATTGCCATAGAACCCGTATCCATTGGTACACTGAAACCAACACCGGCTGAATAAATGTCAGTGCCGAATGAACCTATCACCTGACCACCTAGTCCAGTACGTTTTGTATCACTCGTTGAATGACCATATGCAACAGATCCGTCAATGACATATCCATCTTTTAAAAGTGTACCATATAAAGTACCCTGATACTGTTTCGTCTGGGTTTCAGACTTAGCGATGCTCTTACCTTTAGTATCAGTATCTACATAACTGAAAGCACCACCAATCACCACATCTCCAATGGTCTTATCAACACCAATAACAATACCATGACTATCTGCCTCGTAACCAGCAACAGATTGGCGTGTACCCATGTCAGCAGTAGACCCTATCATTTTAAGCCATGCACCACTATCAAGACTAGAAC
>Ga0209977_10000112_pt1 | contig 30235 bp, 29 predicted proteins | sample SumtaG_2_FD_183113 | JGI IMG/M metagenome (GOLD analysis project Ga0209977, IMG submission 183113) | Deep subsurface microbial communities from Indian Ocean to uncover new lineages of life (NeLLi) - Sumatra_00607 metaG (SPAdes) (version 2) | ecosystem: Environmental > Aquatic > Marine > Oceanic...
TAGGCTATGTTACCTAGGACGATGAAGAGTATCATGGGAATTATGCCGAGGTTCTTTGCATCTGCAACAGTTGCACCTTCTCCAGGTGTCTTTGTCAGGACCTCAAGTTCAGTAGCTCCCATTGTTCCCGCTAGGTAGCCTTTGCACGATGCTGGGTAATAGGCGGCTATCATTGGAGCACAGCCATCGTTGGTTATGCCAACATATGTAGTCCCATAAGGGACAACCCATTGTCGGACAATCCAGTCACAGTTGTAGCATCCACAGAACGTCTGCATTATTAAGTCCACATCCTCAGCCGAGTTTATGCCATTCATTATCGGGATCTCGTCAGTGGGGGTTCCGTATTTATCCGTTGGGAGCGTCTTTCTCATGTCTGTTGCGAAGCTAGCAGAAGCCGTCTCTCCTCCAGGAGCGAAGCCAAAAACTACGTAGTCCTCTCCGTAAACCTTTCCATAGCTTCCTTCAGGATCTATTTTGCTCAACATGTCCTTGAATAGGACGGGTCCATCGGCTGAGCTAGAGAAAACGATCAGCTTAAGTGGTCGGCTGAAGATGAGCTTTAAGGCTGATATGCAAGCGGCTCTCGTTACGTCGTATTGTCCGGCGATACTACCCTCCTCGTATACTATAACGCTGCCCTCCGGTAGACTTTCTATGATGTTATAGAAATCTCTTGTAGGTTTGCTTATCTTCATCGGCAGACCGAGGGGACTAACTATCGGTATGATTATGCAGATTATAGAGAGTATGTATAGCCATCTTTGATCTATCTTGTCCAGCTTTGATACGAAATCGCTCATTTTCATGCAGCCTCCGCTAACATCTTTATGCTCGATTCCTTGTTGTAAAGAGTCCTAAGAGCTATGATGATTGAGCCAAACGCAACTGCTACTATGCCTCCACGAGTTGCCCCGACGTTAGGATAAGTTAAGATCCAGTCTCCCAGAAATTCTATGGGCGGAAAGGAAGCCGGTCCTATGGGTATCTGTCTCAGGCTGTATATGACCCCGGCTATTAGCATAGCCGATGCCTCGAAGGTATCCAGTTTGAAAGCCCTGTAGGCCGCCGCTATGCAATAGAAGAAGCAGATTCCCCTGGTTATCGATGCGATTGGCTTCATTATGTTCATGTAGATCAGGGTATACTCTGGTGTCCCTGTTCCTCCAAAGAGGAAGCCGACGCCTACAAACAGAACGAGTACGATAAGAGTTATGCTACTGAAGATTCCATCTTCGCTTCCCAGTCCCTGCCTTATTATCTTAAGACCGTGGAATCGAATTAGGTACACGGCTCCAAGTATCAAGGTGAAGGCACCGATTATGACAGCCCAACTGGTGAACGAGCCTTTAATCTCTCCGAGGATTGAGATCGGTGGAAGGAAGTACTCTACGATGATTAAGATGGCGACGACGGTGGTTATTATGGTCGGGATAATCCTTCTAACTGTAGCTGACATTCCAGATCACAATCCTATAAACGAGATGAAAGTAGGCAGAGAGATGGCTGCAAATACAAGTCCAAGCAAGACAGTCGCTAACGAAATGAACTTCCCGACGTCCTCGGCTGCTAAGCCGCTTATTACGCCCCGGTCTCCCGAGACGAGGGCCCCTGCGGCATATATTTCTCCCGCAATCATACAGTAGTCAGCAAGCATCGCGAAGGCGTACATCATGATCCATCTGCCTGTACCACCGATGTTCATCGCTCCTATGTCACGTGCAGCAGCTAGTACCAGTAGACAGTCTGTGTGCCAAGCACCTATGTTAATATTGCACGAGCAATTCTCTCTGACAAGAGTTCCACAGATGCCTTGAGCATAGGCACCGGTGTCCCGTCCATAGAAACGTATCATGTCTCTACTGAAGTTCTCTAGTTTGTTCTCAGCCCTGTAGCTGTCCTTAACTATGCCTTCAATGAGAGGAAGTGCCTCGGGTCTGGAGGGTGCGCTGACAACAAGTGGAACTTCGTAGCGTGCGCAGAGTTTGGCTACGTGGGCAAGACAGTTCAATGATGCGATGACCATGCCCAAGTACTGGCTGGACAGTCGTCCCCCGGAGCCGCCTGAGGCGAAGTGTACCATACCGCCCGTCTCTACGGCTCTTCCGATTCCCTCTTCCATTGCGTCTACGGCGGGTATCTTCCTTATGGGTGGAAGTTTCTTACCTTCCTCGGCTCTTTTAATGTAGATGTAGGTGGTGATTGCCATTATTGCAAACAATACTAGGTCCAAGATTCTTCCAGTTCGTATCATCTTTTTTTCCCTTTTCTTTTTAATGCGCGTTAACGCATCGCCTTTTAATGGTGATGATAACCACTTAAAATTTTTGCTCTTGGGGCGCATCACTGCTTAAAGCAGTACGAGAAGGTGGGGGGTGTTGCCGGCCCTGGAGCAAGGAACCAAAACCCCGGGAGCAGGTAACACGCCTGGCCGAGCTATTGTGAAGGGTTTGTCAGCCCCTCCCTGCAACGATTTACCCGATATCCAGGATCCCACGGTCTCCATTAGGCCCCTAGCCCTCCCCACCACAGAATGGTGAGTATGATAGTTTAAAAATTAAGCGAGAGCGATTGAATTTTGTTTAACTACCAGAACTTCCACCAGGGCTTCTTTTCGGCGACCCTCTCTTCGATGGGCTCTTCACTCTCCTCTTCCTCGTGTGTTTCCTCCTCGATAGGCTCCTCTTTCTCTTCGGTCTCCTCTACTTTTTCCTCTACAGACATTTTCCAAACCTTCACCTTAGAAAGGGTCATATCAACGCTTAAAATTTATGGTTTTCAAGATAAAACTCTATATTTTCTCAAGGTACACGCATTTATCCGCTGTATAAGATTCTATTCTGTCGCCTAGTTTTCTGGCCTTGATCCTATTATATAGAACAACCGCCACGTAGGTGTATACCATTCCTTCTATATCTACCATAACCAGATCGTCTTCGCCCTCTAGGAACTGATCAATTATCGGATCGTACTTGCTCCTCCTATGCGTGCGCCCATTTCCACTTTTAGTTCGTTCATCGGCCTCTAGAAGCATCGTTTCAATGCTCTCCTCATCGTAGGTATCCTTCAGAAAATAGAAGTTCCTTCTCCGCTTGACGCGCTGGACGATGCCTATCGCCTCCATGTAATCGAGGACTCCGATAATAGCGCTGGAACTCAGACCCAGAAGTTCGGCGGCCTCCACGGTGGTGAGGGCCTTCCCACTTTCCTCCATATGCTTCTTCAGGAGGGGAACGGATACGTTCAGCATTCCTCCTCGTCCCATCCTCTCAGCCTCAAACAGTTTTACCAGCTTCAGACTTTACGAGATGCAGTTAAGGCCTTTTTCGTCGCGTCGGGCCACGTATCCGAGAGCTTCGATATTATCTTCTTGACCACATGGAGTTTGAAGCCCTCCTCGTCGAAGGCAGGATAGTATACGCGGTGGTATCCTCCCTTACCAGGTTTCTCCTTGTAGTTGAGGACGCCAGCGTCCACCATGTCGTTCATGCTGTTGATTATGGAGGCACGGGAAATGGATTTCCCTTTCTCCTTCATGAGGATTTTGTTGGCATGTAGCCAGATCTCCCTGCTAATGGCGCCCTCCTTCCCATTCCCCCATAGGAACCTCATCGCTATCACCGTGTGGTCCCTCATGATGGTCTCAAGGCCTTGCTTTTTAGTGTTGAAAACTATCCACATTATTGTATTATCCCCCTGCTCGGAGCCCTTCTTAGGCTTCTCTCCAATGGGCCTCAACTTAAAATTAACTTCATCCATCACTATATCATTATTAGTGTATTTATTTAACTTATAAAATTAACTTTTAGGCTCTATTCGCCAGAGAATTTATAACTATCATTGATAGTAACGAGCGAACTTTTTCTTCCTTTCTTATTTTATTTATCAATGCCTTTAGCTCATCCATCGTATCCGCCTCGACTTTTAATATTATATCGTAGACACCTTGAAGTATGAAGGTCTCTTTCACCCTAGGAATGTCCTTCAGGACTTCCAGTAAATCGTTCTCGAAGCCCATCTCAGAGTTCAAGATAACGTAGGCCGTCTCCATTATAATTTACTTCCTTTTCTGCAAGTTTATTCCACCATTATATGGAGTGCATCATCGCTTAAACGTTACTAAAGCGCGCGCGCAAATTAAAATATTAAGACTTATGCAATTAATTTAATATAAAAAAAGTGGAAGTGGAAATTAGTAATTAAGTTTGTTTAAGAGTTTTGACGAACTTACCTAGCTCTTCAAGTCCAGCTTCAACATTTTCAGGTATTTGGCCGCCGATTCCAAGTCTTAAGTGGTTTTCATACCCGTAATCTATTCCAGGAAGAACGCGAGTCTTGTAAGGAGGAGCTGCTAACTTTGTGCAAAAGTCCCAAGATTTAATATCGAGGTCATATTTTGGCATTGAAAGGAAAGCTGCATCTGGTCTGCTCCATTCAAATATGTCCTTATGCCCATCCATGAACTTCTCAACCACATCCCAGCATTCATTTGCTTGTTTTGTTGCCCTTTCAATGAACATCCTATATTTCGTCGGCTCAAGTGCTTCCGCAGTCACATATGTTTCCAACCATCCAAGCCTAGATATATACCAGTCATTAATTGAAGCCGCTCTATGCATCAGCTTTTTATCTCTTGTAACGAGCCATCCAACCCGATTTACAGGTTCAAAACCTAGTGTTTTTGAGAGACTTGCAGTTCCTATGGCTTTATCATACATATTGACTGCTTGTGGACTTGAAAAGGGTTCATCTAGTTCTAGTCCTCGGTATATTTGATCATGTATAACATAGCTACCGTTTTCTTCTGCGATTTCACATATTGCCTTCATTTCATTTTCGTTGACCGTCGCACCTGTAGGGTTATTTGGGCAGTTGACAACAATGAGTGCAGTTTTATGGGTGACTATCTCGTTTAATCTTTCAATGTCATATTTCCACCCATCTTCAATGTTCCTCTTGAGGAGATGAACTTTACTATGTGGATGAAGTCCACCGCAGCAGAATGAATATTCATCTGTCTGATCCATATAAGCAGCAAACTGATACCAAACTGGTACTGATATAACTATCTCATCTCCAAGCTCCACGCTTTCACTTATGGCAAGAAAGTTTGCTTCATATGTTGCATTTGTTAGTAAAATGTTTTCGGGAGTTATGTCCTCGAAGCCTTGTGTTTCGATGATTCTTTCTTTCAACAAGATATTTAGTGGTGGTACCCCTTGAGGTAGTTCAGAAAGCTTTTTTGGTCCATCCAGTAGTTTCATTGGATCATCAATTACCTCCTTTAAAGGAACTGATGGAGCTGCCGCACCGGCTAGGTTATAATTAGCGGGACTGTGCTCTTTTCCTATTAGATAGGATCTCGGCTGAGTCATGTACTGTCTCGGTTTAAGTCTTAAAACCATTATTGGTCTTTTCTTATTTATCCCAATTAAATTTAAGTTTATCGTATTCGCGCTCTTGCCATAAGCAATAATTTAAATAGATAAAAATAAAATACTAAAATGCAATGTCGGTTGAAGTACATTCTAAGGAATACGAAAAAAAGAGATCTAGATGGAAGCACAGAGCCGCAGGTGTAGATAAAGAGACTGAGAAATCGGTCCTAGATGTTCTATGGAATGGTCCTTACTATACGGGAGGAGAGCAATCTGAGTCTCTAGAGAAAGAGTTCGCAGAACATTTCAAAACAAAGTATGCCATCTCATGTGGATCTGGAACAGCAGCGGTCCACCTTATCTACATGGGATATGAGATCGGAGACGGCGACGAGGTCATTATGCCAGCAAACAATTTCATGAGTAATATAACAGCTCTGGTTCGTGAGAGAGGAAGGCCTGTTCTGGTTGATATCGAGGAGGAGACCTACAATATCGATCCTGATAAGGTCGTGGAAGCCATCACCCCTAAGACCAAGGCCATAGTGTTAGATCATATGTGTGGACATCCAGATAACATGGATATATTCATGGAATTAGGTCAGGAACACAACATTAAGATAATCGGAGACGCGGCACGTGCCCTGGGTGCGAGATATAAAGGTAAACCCATTGAAAGCATAGCTGACGCAACCTTAGCAAGTATCGGGTCGAAGTGCATTGCCTCAGCAGGTCAAGCCGGAATGGTGTTTACTAATGATAAAGATCTAGCACATAAGATGTACATGATGAGAGGATACGGCAAAGATGCATGGGGATATATGAAAGATAAACTGGGCGCAGGACAAGATTACAAATACTTTGGATTAAACTACGAAATCGGAGAGATAAATGCTGCAGTTGCAAGACATGAACTGAGAAAACTAGAAGGATGGAATGAGAAACGACGCGCCAACGCCAAACTGATAAATGAAATATTGGAAGGCATCACAGCCATTCAACTCCCCGTAGTTAAGTCATGGGCAACTTCTGTGTACAATTGGTACCTAGTTAAAGTCCTTGAAAAAAGCGATGAGTTGCAGCAATACCTGAAGCAGAAAGGGATGCGTGTAAAGTTCAGTGGTCCTGGACACTACCCATATGTACATTTACAGAAGATTGTTCAAGAAAAGTTCGGCTATAAAGAAGGGGACTTCCCTGTTTTAGAGAGCCAATTCGGGAAATTAGCAGACTTAACTAATATCCATTGGACAAAAACGGAAGAAGAAGTAACACAGGTACCAAAACTCATAAAGGACTTTTATTCCTAAATCAATCGATCTCTTATAAACCCCTTTTTTTTTAAAATCATTTTTTTATTAGAAAGATTTAAGGTCTTCGTTCTATATCTTGTCAGCGTTTCTATGTTTTCGCGCGAGTCTATTAGAGAAAAACTTCATTATTTAGGGTACACTATAGTGATCTCGTGCACGAAGTGACATGCTATAGCATGGTCTTTTTTAACTTCCAAGAGTTCTGGTTCCTTCTTCCTACACAAATCTTTGGCATATGGGCATCTTGGATTAAACCTGCAACCAGTGGGTAAATCAGTTGCGGTTGGTATCCTTCCTTTTATTGGAGGTGGTCGAACCTTTATTTTTGGATCTGGGACGGGAACAGCTGATATTAGTGCCTGTGTATATGGGTGAAGTGGTTTTTTGATAATGATTTCTGCCGGTCCCTTCTCAACGATCTTACCAAGGTACATAACTCCTATGCTATCAGACATATACCGAGCAACGGCTATATCATGAGTTATAAAAAGACAGGTTAGAGAGTATTTCTCTCTTAAATCGAGTAATAGATTTAGAATACCCAATCTTAGCGAGACATCTATCATTGATACGGGTTCGTCCGCTACCATAAATATTGGATTTAACAGTAGAGCCCTAGCTATGACAACTCTTTGTCTCTGCCCTCCACTTAATTCATAAGGATACTTAGGCAATAGCATCTTAATTGGCGTCAGGCTCACAATTTCCATAATTTCTACTACCCTATCCAACTCTTCATCCTTGTCTTTAACCATACTATGAATTCTTAATGGTTCGGCTAATGTTTCATAAACTGTTAGCCAAGGACTTAGGTATTCATATGGATCTTGAAATATCATCTGCCTCTTAAGTGATAGATTCCGTAACTCGACTTTGTCCTTAATTGCGAACAAGTCGATATCCTCAAAGTATACTTTTCCACTTGTTGGCTTAATAAAATTCATCAATAGCCTGCCAGTCGTCGTTTTTCCGCATCCACTCTCGCCTACAAGTCCAAATATCTCTCCCTCTTTAATATCGAAATTAATTCCATCAACGGCCTTTAGATACCGGCCCTCTCTTGAAAAGATCGCTTCTAGGAAGCTCTCTCTAAGGTCGAACCACTTCTTTAAGTCCCGTACCTTAATAATCGCCTTACGTTCCATGGCTACTACCTCTTTGCTAATATCTCATCAACAAAGTGGCATGCTACAGCATGATCTTTTTCAACTTCCAAGAGTTCGGGCTCCTCCCTCCTACACAAATCTTTGGCATATGAGCACCTTGGATTAAACCTGCAGCCCTTAGGGGGATCAATTAAATCCGGTGGACTTCCAGATATTCCCTCTAAACGTTTCTTTTGACCCATAATATTTGGAAAAGCATTGATAAGTGCATATGTATATGGGTGCAACGGATACTCGAACATAGTTATTACATCTGAATGTTCGACGATCTTACCAGCATACATAATACTTAGTTCGTCGCATGTTTGAGCTATCATTGATATATCATGTGTTATCAAAAGCATTGATAGATCTAACTTTTTTTGCAAGTCTCCTATAAGTCTCATTACCTGAGAGGCTACGATTACATCAAGAGCCGTATTGGGCTCGTCTGCAATTATCATCTTCGGGTTGCATGCCAGTGCCATAGCTATCATAATTCGCTGTTTCATTCCCCCACTTAGTTCCCATGGATAACTATCGGCTCTTGAAGCGTTTATACCAACAAGTTCCAAGAGCTCTCTAGTTCTTTTCACAGCCTCATATTTCTTAGCCACCTTATGAAATAAAATTGGCTCTATAATCTGAGATCCAACTTTAAACAATGGGTTAAGTGCGGCCATAGCCCCTTGGAACACCAACGAGACCTCACCCCATCTAAAATTAGTTAGCTCCGATTCACTAAGTTTAAGGACATCAACACCTTCAAAAAATATCTCACCATCTACTATCCTTCCTGGGTATGGAAGAAGCCTCATGATTGATAGTGCTGTAGTTGTCTTACCGCATCCAGATTCTCCAGCCAGTCCTAGTGATATCCCCTTTTTTAGTGCAAAGTTCACCCCATCTACGGCTTTTACTACGCCGAAAGGTGTGAAAAAATGTGTTTTTAAGTTTTTAACATCCAACAGCACTGAATTCGATCTACTCATGAGATTATTTTAGCCTCCTCAGTGTTGGATTCAATATCGTATCTAATCCTTCGCTTAAAAGATTGAAACCTAACATTGCAATCAGTACAAAAAGACCTGGGAAGGTTATCAACCACCATGCCCCCCTCAAAAGAAATGGTCGACCAATGGCCAATTCAGTTCCCCATTCTGGGGTAGGTGGAGGTATGCCGAGTCCTAGGAAGCCCAGACCAGAAACAGCGAGAGTTCCTCTTGCCATACCTAGAGAAATAGTCACAAATAGTATGGATAGATAAAATGGTGCTATGTGATGCCTTATTATATGCCAATCACTGGCACCTATACCTCTTTCTGCCTCAATAAATCCGCGTTCCTTGACAGATAAGGTAAGGCTACGTATCAATCTGAAGTTTGCTGGAACCCTTCCAATTGATATAGCAAATGCTGTCTGCCAAATCCCCGGTCCTAATACTATAGCCATTATAAGTATAAAAATAAAACTAGGAAATGCATATAAGGAATCCATTAACATCATAAGCACTCTATCCAGGAATCCACCTAAGAAACCAGATATGGAGCCAAGTATTAGCCCAATAAACAGTGAGACGCCTACCGCTATTAATGAAATCCCCAACGAATATTTTGATCCAATAATTAACCTACTAAATAGATCTCTACCAAGATCATCAGTGCCCATTAAGTGTTCCCAAGAGGGAGCTTCTAAGGGATTATCTCCCATTTCATTTGGGTCGTAAGGCACTATTTGTGGGCCAAAAAAGATGAAAAAAATTAGAGTGATATCAAGTATTGTACCAATGATTACCATCGCCTTCGCAGATTTAGGAGCTACTGAGAATAACTTCATAAACTTGCTTTCTCTTAAATTTTTAATCCTTAACTTCAAAATTTATCATTCCTTTTAAAATTTTATCCGTGGATCGACCGCCGCATATATTAAATCTACAAGGGTGTTGACTAATACAACAACTAGGGCATATATCCCAACAATTGCCTGTATCATTACGAAGTCGCGCCCACCCAAGGCATCTATGAGAAGTCTACCAAGACCAGGTAAAGAAAAGATTTTCTCTGTTATGACAGTCCCTCCCAATAGCCCAGCGAAACTTCCTCCCATAATCGTAATAACAGGTAGAAGTGAATTTCGTAATCCATGCTTATAGACGACAGTTCGATATGGTAAACCCTTTGCTCTTGCTGTTGTTATATAGTCTTCACCAAGCTCATTCAACAGAGCAGCTCTGGATAGCCTGCACAACCTTGGAACTCTTGTTATTCCAATCGTTAAACATGGTAGAATAAGATATTCTAAGCTTTGAACTAATGAATGGAAATCTAATGCTAGGATGCTATCTAAGATCAATAGACCAGTTACTCTATGTAGCGTGCTTGTGACTGGAGATCGCCCACTTAGGGGAAGAACGGATAATATTACCCCGAAAAATAATTGAAAAATGAGGCCCAGCCAGAAACTTGGATTTGAATAAATATATAATGAAAAAAATCTAATAATGTTATCTATCTTTCCCCCCCTCTTTAAAGCAGCTAATACGCCAAGGGGAACCCCAAAAACGACCGCTAAAAATATGCCCCCAAGAGTCAGTTCGATGGTTACTGGATAAGCCTCTTTTATTTTTTGGATAACTGGTGTTTTATGTTCTAAAGATATTCCTAAATCTCCTCGAAAGAATTTATTCATATAATCGAGGTATTGCACATATATTGGTCTATCTAATCCTATTTCGTGTCTTATTCTTTGAATTGCTTCCTCTGGCATCTCATCCCCATACATTATACGAATGGGATCTCCCGGTATAATACGCATCATAAAAAATATTGTGGTCATTAAGATTAAGATTGTTGGAATCGCCATAATGAGCCTAATGGGGGCATAGTAGCGAAGTTTCATAGCAATACAGACCTTCGTATTTTCGTTAATAGAAAAAAATGAGGATTTATAAGATTTTTGTTAGGCATAAACTACACAGGTGGCGTTGTCGTTTCCCAATCGTCAGGAATGTCTTTGTACCCATCCCAGAATGGACGTGTATAGGTTTTAGTTGCATAGATGTCGTAACCCTTTAGCCATGTCCGTTTTGCGTCAAGATTGTCATTGTGGTATAACCATACTCCAAGCATTTCATCTACTATAATATCTTGGAGTTCCTCGTATATCGCTCTCCTCTCTGCTGTTTCGCCAGCGGGATCATATATATCGCGCCCACGCATCAATAGTTCGTCTACATAAGCATTGAGCTCCGGATTAGTTACGTTGAAGCCTACTATTCCATTCATTTTCTGCCAGTTAACTGCACTCAGTACATGTCCTAAGTCCGTGCTAGGATCACAATAGTCAGGTTCCCATCCATTGACATACATGGGAACATTACCTGCCCTACTCATGTCTCTAAAGACCCCGACCTCTACCAGTTTTATATTGATGTCGATTCCGATTTTTTTCAGTTGTGCTTGAATTATAGTAGCAACCTTAGCGTCCTCTCCTCCAGCGCCACCAGTCGCCCATAAGTCTGTACTGAAACCATCTGGATAACCTGCATCAGTGAGTAGCTGTTTAGCCTTTGCTATTCTCTCCTCTTCAGTTCCCTGCCTGAATGGCTCGAATACGGGTTTATAGTATGGGAAGTTCTCATGTACAGCACTCTGTGCGTATGTAGCATATCCAGCAAGTGCTTTTTCAATGATTTCCTCTGGAAAAGTGGCATATGCAATTGCAGTTCGTACACGAATGTCATTCAAAGGAGCAAACTCAGGTCTCATGTTCATTGCTAGACAATCAGAAGTTCCAACTCCCTCAGCCACCATGACAGTTATATCTGGGTTATCGAGAAGGCTTATTACATCAGATTTGAGTAGGCCGCCAACAGTGACATCTATATCGCCTTTTTGTAATGCCATTGACATCGTGGTCGAATCAGCATAGATTTTTATGACAACTCTATCGATCCCTTCCGATCTTGATGGACCTGTGCCTGGTGGTCTCACCATCATGTCGTCCCAAGCTTCAAGTACAATACGTTCACCAGGAATATATTCTACAAGTGTAAATGGGCCATACCCGACTTGATTTACGGCGCTCTCTATTGGATCATTCTCCTTAGCGTACTTTTCAGTTGAGGCGGGGCTAAATATAAATCCGTGTTGGAGGGAATTGTAAAGTGCAAGTAGCTGAGGTTCAAACGTTTGAGCATTATCTGGAGTGAATTGCAACAATGTGTACTTGTCTTGAACTTCAAGTCTCTTCCAGGTATTCTCGGAAGACCAAATATGATAGGGCTCTCGGTTCATCTCACGATAGGGTAGTTCATAATAAGATCGCTCATAGCAATATTTCACAGCCGCAGCGTCAACATCTGCTCCGTCTTGGAATTTCAAGCCTGGTTTGATCTTCCATTCTATGTACCATTCTCCCTCTAGATTTTGTTTGAATTCCCAGCTTTCAGCTATGTATGGGTACCATTTCCCCATGTCATATTGATCTTGGAATACAAGTTTAGCTGCCCGGTTAAATGTTATAGCTCTGTCCAAATAACTCCTTCCGATTTGGATGTCGGGGTGGAAGGCCCGGTTTAGAATAACGCCAGCATATATGGTTCTTGACCATTCTTCCCATAGTATGTACCTAGCGGACTTCTCTTCAATCTCTTCCAAAGCCTCTATCTTCTCCAGTATGGCGGCTATTTCTTCGCCGTATTCTCCCACAGATTCGCCGATTTCTCCCATAGATGTTCCTAGTACGCCTACAACTTCGGCTAGGTCTCCAATTATATCTGATGAATCTTCTACTCTCGATTCAAGGGCTTCAGTCGTACCAGTAAGTGTAGCTATGTTACTGTTGATGTTCTGACCGTTTATATAAGAGAGTCCAGAAACTATGATTGCAATCACGATTAAAGCAGCAGTTATCTGTTGCATTGTTTTGGTTTCTTGCATTTTGACCATTTCATCATATCTAAGAAATTATTTAAGCTTTTTCTTATTCATTTATTGTATAAAATTTTTTGGATTTTAGCTTTCAGCTCAACTTTATTGTTCGCGTGCGTTAATATACCAAAAATTTAAATAATCGATTATAAGAAGATATTTAATGAAAAAAATAAAATATAAAAGTTTTTTCATTAATAAAATAGATGTTTGGGGAATACTAATTGGTCTTATTATTATACTTGGATTGACGGGACCTTGGTTAATTAAAGATATTAAATCTTACGAATTTAAAGATTCAGAAGAAAAAATTTTTATGTCTCCCCTTTTTAGTTCCATCGTTAGGGATGACCAGTTTGTGACTACTATATGGTTTATAAGTTTGGAAACTTCTCTTTCTGGGGCGGCTTTAATATTGACTTCTATCTTATGTGCTTTTAAATTTAAAAGGAAATGGATTAATTTTTTATTATTTAACATATCTTTTTTAGGATTTATATTTTTCTTCGGTAGTCTTGGGAGGGGATTATCAATAGGTGTAAGGACGTTTTTAGGATGGGGCTTATTTGTGACTATTATAGGCATAATATTAATGTTCATATTATCTTTAGATAAATTAATCAGAGCTTAAACTCATTTAAAAAGAGAACCAAAAATTTATAATAATCTTTCATCAAAGTTATTTGATATCTAAAAGGGGTGTAAGGATTTTAATCTCTCCTGGACCGAAAGCCAAAGAGTGGCAAGAGAGAAATAAAAAATCTAGGGCGCAACCCGCAAATTTAGTTATTTCAAAGGCCAAAGGCCTCTATATTACCGATGTAGATGGGAATGTATATCTTGACTTTAGTGCCCAAAATATTAATACTGGACACGCGAATCCAAAAGTTATAACGGCTGTAAAAAACCAGATCGATGCAGGAGGATTTCATGAAGGGATAGAACCAAAAATTATACTTGCGGAGAAATTAAAAGAAATAGCTATTGGAAAATTGTCTAAAGGTAAAGTGGGATTTAATAAAAGTGGTACTAATGCAGCGGAACGGGTCATTATGATGGTTCGAGCTTATAAAAGGAAAAGAAACATATTTGTTTACCAAGGAAGCTATCATGGAGATCTTTCTGCTTCTATCTCATTAACTATGTCTAATTCAACTTTTAGAAGAAGAGCCTACTCGATGATGCCTAATGTTGTTTATGTCCCTTTTGCATACTGTTACCGTTGCCCTTTTGGACAAAAGTACCCTGATTGTGGGTTGTTTTGCATAGATAATATAAAATATGTACTAGATACAGTTTCTCATCCTAATGATACAGCAGCATTTTTTATAGAGCCAATTCAGCAACATGGAGGTGTTACGATACCACCCCCCGATTACTTTGGAGAAGTCAAAAAGATATGTGCAGATAATGATATACTTTTTGTAGATGATGAGGTGGCAACGGGTTTTGGTAGAACAGGGAAAATGTTTGCTTTGGAGCATTGGGGAGTAGATCCAGATGTTATTTTTCTGGGTAAACCCATCGCAAATGGTTTAGATTTGGGTGCTGTTATTGGCCAATCAGAAGTAATGGAGTATAATTGGGGGCTAAAAGGAAATCCAATTTCTTGCGCAGCTGCAATAGCAAATCTTGAATTCATTATTAAAGAAAAATTGGTGGATAACGCCTCTATCATTGGAGAATATTTAATGAGGCGGTTAAGAGAACTTCAAGAAAAATACGATTCTATAGGTGATATACGTGGTAAAGGTTTATTGATTGGGATAGAATTAGTTAAGGACAATAGAAAAACACCTGCCACAGAAAAGGCACGGAGAGCATCAGTAACGGCATTAAAATATGGTCTTCGGATTGGAGTTGTTGGGATACATCATCAAGTTCTAAGATTAACACCCCCTCTAACAATAACACTAGACCAAGCTAATGAGGCGATAACTATAATGGAAAGAACCTTCAGAGAACTTGACTTTTAAAAATTTTAACTAATTTAAAACACACATTTTCGAGTCCTGTTCGCTCGAATAACTTAATATATATATGAATAGACATAAACAAAGGTTAAGAAAATGCAGGAAGTTAAATTAAGGGTTGATGAATTCTATGGCGATCATATTCTGCCTCTAAGTTTTCCTGATGGGTGGAAATTGAAGATTGTTGAGATGAATGGTTCTAATTTACCTCCAATGACTGATGAAGAGATACAAAATTCACTTGATAATACAATAGGAGGATCCAATATCATAGAACAGGCCAGAGGAAAAAAGGGCAAGATAGTTATTACATGTGATGACCTATCTCGTCCAACACCAGCTCATAGTGTTTTTCCTTTCATTATTGATAATCTTCATAAGGCTGGTATCTCAGATAAACAGATTTTCATACTAAGTTCCTTTGGCACACACCCGCCAATGAGTCTAGACAACTTCTCACGCAAGGTTGGGGAATCAGCGGTAGCTAAATATGATTGTGTAAACCATAATCCTTTTGATAATTTTGAGAATCTGGGCAAAACCAGTCGTGGAACACCGTTATTAATTAATAAAGAGTTTATTTCCGCCGATCTACGTATATGCATTTCTGGTGTTAAAAAACATGATGGAGCGAGGACTGGATCAGCTGGAGCTAGTGGTGGTGGAAAAGCCGTACTTCCAGGCGTATCCTCCATAGAAACCATAGCATATAATCATAATGTACTTGCAGAACGCAGACCCGAAGATAAAAAAATTGGGGCCTATTGGTGGATTAAGAATAATGAAGAAAGAAGTGACATGCAAGAGGCAGCTCGAATAGCAGATCTAAATATATCTGTTAACTGTGTCTTCAATGGCAATCGCCAGTTAATCGGCATCTACGCTGGGGATCTCGACGATGCATGGAAGGAATCTGTTAAGTTTTGCTATCAAGCACACGCTACTAACCCTATCGGAAAGGGTGATATTGTAATTTTAAATTCCTATCCTCAAGGAGGTCGGGGTATAGAGTGGTGGGGGGCTGAAGAATCACTTGAAAAACAGGGTACCATAGTCGCAATTCATCAGTATACTCCTGGAATATCTATACAACATTACTTAGGGGAGAAGGCACGTGTGATTGACAGAATAAGAGGTTACATAAATAGACGTTGGCCTGTAGAACAGGCAAATGAAATAATTTTCTTTACAAAAAAACTTTCTCGCAGACATATTCTAAAATATACTGATAAAGTTAAATGGATGACTAGCTGGAATTCTGTTTTACCAAAACTTATCGAATTACATGATGAGGATTCAACGGCTATCATTTATACCTGCCCACCACTACAATTTAATAAGAAAAAATATCCACTTCTCCTATAGAAACTCTGACCTAAATAAAACTAATCCTTTTTTTATAAATATAAAAAATTAGGGATAAATAGAGAAAAGATGAGCGTTAAGATATTTGTTTACTTATATATTCTTCAATGCCATCAGCGAACTTTGTTAATTCTTCCATTGGTTTTACTAAGGGTATTCTCACATGATCTTCTCCATTATTTCCGCAAGCTAGTCCAGGTACGATTCCAATCTTCTTCTCTTCCAGTAACCCTTCACAGAAAGGTATGGATTTTTGGCCAGTCTCTTCAATATTTGGGAAAAGATAGAATGCGCCCTCAGGCATAGGGCAAGATAATCCATTTATCTCATTCAGGCGTTTAACCAAGTATTGTCTCCTTGTATCATATTCATGTTTCATTTTATTCATGGGAATCCATGTTCCTTTTAGAGCCTTTATGCCAGCCAATTGGATGAATGTTGCAGGGCGATATCCAACAGGTATCTTTGCTAATAAGTTCGCAATAGGTTCATCAGCGATTAGATATCCTAGACGCCAACCAGTCATAGCGAATGTTTTTGAAAAACTGTTACAAATTATGGTTCTTTCCTTCATTCCTGGTAGATTGGAGATGCTTTGATGTATATTTTCATCCCAAATATACTCGTTATATACCTCATCTGATATTACGAGTAAGTCGTTATCCTTGGCCAGATCAGCTATTCCGGTGAGCTCCTTCTTGTTAAATACAGTTCCGGTGGGATTGTTGGGAGTACATAGGATTATCATCTTTGTCTTAGATGTTATCTTCTCAGTTAGGTTCTCGATGTTGAGATGGTATCCCGAATCTTCCTCTAAGGATACGGGTACTTCCTTAGCACCAAAATAATTAATGAGGTCGTGATAGGCCATAAAGTATGGATCTAGGACAATTACTTCTTCACCGGGGGTCAATGTTCCTTTCATCGCCATGTAAAGTGCGATACCACTTCCTGAAGTAACTATAACCTCTGAGGCCTTCCAATCAATTCCGTACTTCCAATTGTATTTCGCTATAGCTTGTCTTAGTTCTGGGATGCCTGGTGTTGGCGGATAATGCGTTTTGCCTTCTTTTAAAGCATTAATGGCAGTATCGACAATATGTTTTGGGGTTACGAAGTCTGGATCACCCCCAAGCAAGGTCAATACATTCTTAAGTTTTCTTGCCTTTGAGACCATATCCCAGTAGATAGAACCTTCCATTTCTCTCAATTGAGATACTACTAGATTTTGATTCAACTTTATCACTTTTAGCAGATACGTTTAATTCTATTAAAGTTTATTCATTCTTTGAATTCTAGTAAGTAACTAGGCTACAGTTATGAGTGTATGTCCACATGAAGGTGGCAGGCTACAAAGTGGTTTTTTCCTACCTCCAAGAGTTCCGGCTCCTCCCTCCTACACAAATCTTCAGCAGAAATACACCGTGTATTAAATCTGCAACCGAATGGAATCTCAGTTGGGGAGGGTATCCTACCTTTTATTGGGATTTCTCCCGTCATTATTTCTGGGTCCGGAATGGGTACTGCAGAGATTAGCGCCTTAGTATATGGGTGAAGTGAGTTATCAATAATATTATCCACTGAACCTTTCTCAACAATTTTACCTAGATACATGACTGCTATTCTATCACACATGTGCCTAGCAATGGCTATATCATGTGTTATGAGGATAAGGGTTAGAGAGTATTTTTTTCTTAATTCGAGTAATAGATTAATAATTCCTGCTCTAATTGACATATCTATCATTGATACGGGTTCGTCTGCGATAATGAGTTCTGGGTTAAGTATTAAGGCCCTAGCTATGACAACTCTTTGTCTCTGCCCTCCACTTAATTCATAAGGATACTTAGGCAATAGCATCTTAACTGGAGTTAGATCTACAATTTCCATAATTTCTACTACCCTATCCAACTCTTCATATTTATTACTAAATATATTATGAATTCTTAGTGGTTCAACTAATGCTTTTTCAACTGTTAGCCAAGGACTTAAATGCTCATATGGATCTTGAGGTATCATCGTCATTTTAAATGTGAGTTGCTTTTTTATTATTTTATCTTTTATGCCGAACAAGTCAACACTTTCAATATATACCTTTCCGCCACTTGGTTTAATCAAACCCATTATTAACCTAGCAGTGGTTGTTTTTCCGCATCCACTCTCGCCTACAAGTCCAAATACCTCTCCTTTTTTAATATCTAAATTTATTCCATCGACTGCCTTCAAAAAATTTTCTTTTTTAGAAAATAAAGTTTCTAGGAAGTTTCCTCTAAGGTCGAAATATTTCTTTAAGCCATAAACTTTAACAACAGAAGTTTTATCCATAGTTATAACCGCCCTATTAATAATTCATCTGATCTATGGCAGGCCACAATATGGTCTTTTTTAACTTCTAAGAGTTCGGGTTCCTCATTCCTACACAAATCTTTGGCATATGAGCACCTTGGATTAAACCTACAGCCCTTAGGGGGATCAATTAAATCCGGTGGACTTCCAGATATACCTTTTAGCTCGCTTTTTGGCTTTCTAATGCTTGGAAAAGAGCTGATAAGTGCTTTTGAATATGGGTGTATGGGATTTTTAAACATTGTTGGTACATCGGAATGTTCTATAAATTTTCCAGCGTACATAATTATGAGTTCATCACATGTTTGGGCTATTACTGAAATGTCATGAGTTATCAAAATCATTGATAGATTTAACTTATTTTTTAATTCCTTTATTAAGTTCATAATTTGTGTAGCCACGATTACATCTAGGGCCGTATTGGGCTCGTCTGCAATTATCAGTTTTGGGTTGCATGCCAGTGCCATAGCTATCATAACTCGCTGTCTCATTCCCCCACTTAATTCCCAGGGATAACTATCGGCTCTTGAAGCATCTATACCAACTAACTCCAAAAGTTCTTCTGCTCTTTTAATAGCCTCATTTTTATTAGCTTTTTCGTGAATGATAATTGGCTCCGCAATTTGACTTCCAACTTTATGTAAGGGATTTAGTGCAGCCATTGATCCTTGGAATACTACTGAGAATTCTTTCCATCTTATTTGTCTGAGTTCTGAATAACTAGTATTAGTTAGGTCTACGCCATCAAATAATACTTTCCCATCAATTATTTTTCCTGGATATGGAATAAGTCCAAGAATTGATAAAGCTAAAGTCGTCTTTCCGCATCCAGATTCTCCTGCAAGTCCAAGTGATCTTCCATTACTGAGTTCAAAACTAACTCCATCTACCGCTTTTACTACGCCGAAAGGTGTGAAAAAATGTGTTTTTAGGTTCTTTACATCAAGAAGTTTCATATTTGATATCCTCCCAAAATCATTTCAATCTTCTCAAAGCAGGATTTGAAATCTCATCTAATCCCTCACTTAGAAGATTGAAGCCTAACATTGCAATCAGTACAAAAAGACCAGGGAAGATTATCAACCACCATGCCCCCATCAAAAGAAAGGGCCGCCCCATTGCCAACTCTGTTCCCCACTCAGGTGCGGGTGGAGGTATTCCGAGTCCTAGAAAGCCAAGCCCAGCTACAGACAAGGTTCCCCTAGCCATACCTAAGGATACTGTTACAAATAGTATGGAAAGATAAAATGGTGCTATGTGATGCCTTATTATATGCCAATCACTGGCACCCATAACCCTTTCAGATTCTATAAATCCTCTTTCCTTTACGGATATTGTAAGGCTACGTATCATTCTAAAATTACCAGGGATCCTCTGAATTGATATAGCAAGTGCAGTCTGCCAAATCCCCGGTCCTAATACTACAGCCATTATTAAGACTAGGATAAATCCTGGGAAAACATATAACGAATCCATTATAAGCATTAAAAATTTATCTAAAGTTCCTCCTAAGAAACCAGAAGTAGAACCAAGTAACACCCCAATAGTTAGAGATACGCCTACTGCTATTAAGGAAATCCCCAATGAATATCTCGTTCCAATACACAATCTGCTGAATAGATCTCTACCGAATGAGTCTGTACCCATAATATTTTTCCAAGAGGGTTTTTCGAGTGGATCGAAAATCATTTCATTTGGATTGTATGGTGCAAATAGAGGTCCAAAAATTACTAAAGAAATTAGAAAAATATCAAGGATAAGGCCAACTAGAAAATTTATTTTTGCTGATTTTGGGGCTGCTAGGTATAACTTTGCGAATTTGCTTTCACGGAGTTTTTTCAATTCCACTTGAATTCCTCCTTTAATACTTAATCCTAGGATCAGCCACAGCATATATTACCTCAACAACTGTGTTTAGACCTACAACTATTATAGCATATATCGCAACAATCCCCTGTATCATATTAAAGTCACGGCCTCTTAAACCTTCAAGAAGAAGTCTACCCATGCCTGGCTGGGAGAAAATCATTTCTATAAATACCGTTCCTCCTAAAAGCCACACAAAACTTCCAGCTAACATCGTAATAATTGGAAGAATAGCGTTCCGTAATGCATGTTTTATTATTACCGTTCTCTCCCGGACACCTTTCGCCCGAGCTGTTATTATATAATCTTCCCCAAGAACATTTAACAAGGAAGCCCTAGATATCCTCGCATACCTTGGCATCCTTACTAACGCAACTGTGAGCCATGGCATTATAAGATAGCGCAAGTTTTCAAACAAGGCACGGAAATTCAATGCCATGATGCTATCTATAGTAATCATTCCGGTCACTCTTGGTATATCGTAAGAAAGAGAACATCGTCCACTTGTTGGTAGAAGTCCCCATGTTAATCCAAGATATATTTGGAGAATAAGTGCAAGCCAGAAACTTGGATTTGAATAAAGATATAATGAAAATATCCTTGTTACCTGGTCTATTATTCCTCCTTTTCTCAAAGCACATATTATTCCGAGAGGGATACCCATAATAATCGATAAAAGTATACCCCCAATAGTAATCTCAAGAGTTGTGGGCCAGACTTCTTTTACTTTATCTAGCACAGACACTTTGTAACGATAAGAGGTTCCAAAATCACCACGGATAAATTTTTTCAAATACTCTATATACTGAATATGTATGGGCCTATCTAAACCGAGATTATGTCGTATTTCCTCAATGATTGTATCCGGTATTTCCTCCCCCCACATTATTCTTACTGGGTCACCTGGCAATACATGCATTATGAAAAAAACCAAAGTTAAGATTATCAATAGCGTTGGAATAATCATAAGGATCCTGAAGCCCACATAATATTTTAGCTTCATATCGCCCACACCATTTCATAATGAAGGATAATAAGAGATATAAAAAATACTTGATAAAAAAATGGGGATTTTTGATTTGATTATCTTGGAGGATCTGTCGTTTCCCAGTTATCTGGAATTACCTTTCGTGCATTCCAGACGCCCATGCATGTAGTATGCGTTGTTTTCCACATGACGTAGTCTTCTACCCAAGAGTTCCAGGCCTGATACATATCCTGATACATCAAGGGAATGCTGATTGTGTCATCGAACATTATTTGCTGTATCTCTTCATAGATTTCTTGCCTCTCAGCTGGATCTCCTGTTGGATCGTATAGTTCCTTTCCTCGCTCTAGCAAACTATCTATGTAGGAATTATTATATCCCATACGCTGTGCTTGCTTGTCACTAGATGAGTGTAGTAGATACCATAGTTCTGAGTCTGGGTCGTTATAGTCAAGAGTCCAACCTCTGAAGAACATGGGGGCATGTCCAGCACGAACTTCATCATAGTATACGCCACTTTCAAACGACTTTATTGTAGTTCTGATACCTATCTTCAATAGTTGCGCTTGTACGATAGTTGCCCAATTTCTATAGTCAATGTTATCAGGAATCCATATTTCCGTAGAGTAGCCATCTGGATAACCTGCCTTTGCAAGTAAGTCTTTTGCTATATCTATTCTCTCATCGTCAGGCAATGATCTGATTTCTTCCCACACGGGTAAATAGTAGGGTTGGAATGTTCTCACTGCACTATCAGCAACAGATCCTAGACCGAATAGGCATTTTTCGACAAGTTCCTCTGGGAAAATTGCATAAGAGACCGCCTTCCTGAAGTCTAAATCATTAAATGGTGCAAACTCAGGACGGTGATTCATATGGAATAGCATGCAATATCCAATAGCTGGAGCACGATCAGTTACTATGTCTGGATTGGCTAGAAGGTCTTGATAGTCAACGTCAGCTATTGTATCATCAACGATATCTACCTCTCCTCGCTCTAGAGCCATTCTTAACGAAGTCGCGTCAGCATATTCAATTATTACCACCTTGTCAAGTTCTGTGACTTTGGTAGGACCTGTGGTACCACTAGTAGGTCCCAAAGTTACATAATCATCCCAAGGTACTAACACAGACTGTTGATCTACAACAAAGCTTTCGAGAAGGAAGGGACCGTAACCAACCTGATTTGCGAAATCAGAAATAGCATTGGTTTCTTTAGCATATGTTTCAGAAGATTCGGGGCTAACTATGTGCGAGTGTGCGAGTGCATGTATGAATGAAAAGGGATGCGGTAAGAAGTTCTGGTTATCTTCTGGAAGGAATTGAAGCAGCGTATATTTGTCTGGCACCTCAAGTCTTTTCCAGCCCGTACTCATGGAATATACATGGTATGTCTCCCCATGTTTTTCCCGTGTTGCGAGTTCATATCGTTCGCGTTCCCAAGTATACTTGACAGCTTCAGCATCAACATCCGTTCCATCAGGGAACTTTAGGCCTTGTACAATCTTGTATTCAACATAAGCCTCACCATCTGAGTTTACCTTGAATTCCCAGCTCTCCGCCAAGGATGGATTGAATATATTAATATCGTTTGCATCGACCCAAAGAAGTTTGCCTCCCCTGAGATACCCCTCAAGATAATTACGGTTTCCTCGTCCAATAGCAATGCCTGGATGGTAGTCGCTTGCTATCGTTCCTATGTATATCGTTCTTGACCATACTACCCATTGTTCATATTTTTCAGCCAATAGTTCTTCAGCGCGCTCTGCTTTCCGCTGTTCAGTAAGGTACCAATTGCCTCCTAAGCCTATGATGATTATTACTGCAGCGACAATTATGTAGACGTTTCTTTTATTCGACATCATCAACTTCACCAGTGTAAGTTAGATTAATGCTCTATATTAATAAAATTTTTGCAACCAATATAAATCTAAATTATTAAAATTGAATACAAATAAAAAAGGAAAAAGTTATGGAACGAAGAATTTATAGACAAAGTCGCCAGTATTTTTGAATCTATGCCAGAAGTATATCCGAACCAGGCCATCCACCGGTGAGATAAGTTCCTCCAATAAATCTCCCTTGAGATCTCTGATCTCCCCGATTTTCTCGCCTTTTTTAACAGCATCCCCTGGTTTTGCAAAGGGATAGAAGAGCCCGCCTCGTTTTACCCGTAAATCCTCTCCAGTATCAGTAACTGTAACTTGATCTGCCCTAATTTTTGGTTCTCCTTCAAACATACTTAGGGCTCTCATAATGTTTTCTATGCCATCTGTGTGAACTTTTATCCATTTATCTTCATATTGACCACATCCACCTGACTCGAGTGTTACCGAAGCTACTCGGGATCTCCAATCGGTAACTGTTTCTGGCAGTGGCCTAGAACTACACCAAACATATTTAGTGCCATATGCTTTGGCTATTAATTCTGCTGCATCATCTACCGCTTTTATTCCGATTTTTCTGTAGATGGGAAATCCTGGATGCATCAAAAGTTCCGGTGCGTCGCCGCCATGAAGATCAATACGATAATCGCTTTTAGATATCAATTCCTCGCTTATTGTATAAGCAATTTGATATGTTATAGATCCATCTTTTTTTCCTGGGAATGCGCGGCCAGTATTGATGTTATCGATTGGATTTATGTATGCAGATCCAACAGCAAAGCCTTGCAGGTTTACAACGGGAACTATTATCAATTTTCCCTTTAACTTCTTCGGGTCAGTATTCTTGTATGTCTTGATTGCTGCTTCAATACCAGGATACTCAGCAGGATGAACTCCTGCAGTAATGCATAACGTTGGTCCTGGTTCAGAACCATTTACAAGTCCCACAGGTATTTCGATTGGAGAGATTGGTGTTTCTCCTACTTTGATAAAGCCAAAAGTTTTTGTCCCCGGTTTGGCCATAAGATTTCTAACTTCTAGAGTTTCGGACATATTTATCAAAGGGGAATAATTTAATATATATGTTTTTTGAGTGGATGCCTAAATGCCTTCATGGATTCTTGAGCGAGACGGTGTAAATTTTAAGCGTCTTTGCTTCCTACTTGAGTTTTAGCAAGTTCTTCAGCTACGGTAATGAGTGCGCCATGGTCTAGTTTACTATTTCCAGCTGCATCACAGGCCTCGAAGAAAGATTGAACAAGAGATGTAGCTGGTAAAGGGGATCCTAATTCTCTTGCGGTGATTAAAGCATTCTTTAGATCTTTCATGTGTAGTTCGATTCTGAATCCAGGTTTGAAATTTCTTTTTTGGATTAATGGAACCTTTGCGTTCAATACGTTACTTCCTGCGAGGCCATTTTTAATCGCTTCATAGACCTTCTGGATATCAAGTCCTGCCTTCCTCGCAAATACTAGAGCTTCTGACATAGCTTGGAGATGTATGGCTACAAGGATTTGGTTCACTAGCTTTGTAGTCTGCCCTGCTCCGATTTCACCCACTCTCACAACACTTTTTCCCATAACTTGAAGGATGTCTTTTACCTCTTCAAAGGCATCCGAATCTCCACCAACCATTATTGCGAGAGTTCCTGCAATAGCACCTGGTTCTCCTCCGCTAACAGGAGCATCCAGCATTCTGATATCCTTCTCTCTGCCTTTTTTTTCCAATTCAATATCCACAGATGGAGCAATGCTACTCATATCTATGATGATGGAGCCTATTCGCGCACCCTCCAATACTCCATCATTGCCGATCATTACCTCCTCGACTTGAGGAGAATCGGGTACCATTAAAATGATAACATCAGCCCTGCTGGCTGCTTCACTACAATTTTTCGCTGACTCCGCACCCACCATTACAAGGTCATCGACCTTTTCCCTAACAATGTCATAGACGATGAGTTTATACCCCGCTTTCAAAAGGTTCTTTGCCATAGGTTTTCCCATTACGCCTAGTCCAATAAAGGCTATACTTTTCATAAGGATCATACACCGAATACTTGAAATGATAATACATGATATAAATTTATATCTTATGCGTTCAAAAAAAAGATAAAAAAATTGATCTGCTGTTTTAAATTATGCCCGTGTATTCTGACATAGATCTAAGATAGTTTATTTGCCACTCATTCAATGGACTCAGCGGTTTTCTAACCGTTTCAGATTCTATTACTCCACGCCATTTCAAAATCGTTTTTCCCATTGCCATAGCGACTGTTTCAGATGTATCCAAGAGGAAGAAAAGGAAGCCAAGAGGAAGTATCTTACTATATTGAATTTCCCTGGCTTTTTCTAGATCACCGCTTTTTATAGCCGAATACATTTCTACAAACGTCTCTGGAACCACATTAAGTAAAGCAGATATCGTTCCATCAGCAACACCCATTGTAAACGCATAATAGGCAAAATGGGCACTAGCCACTAGTATATTGACTTCATCCCCCAGAAGTTTCTTGAGATTAATGCATTTAGCAAGAGGAGTTTTTCTCGAATCGCCACCCACTTTAACCATCTTAATTCCAATCTCGCGATTCAGTTCAGCAACGAAAGGTTCAGATACGGTATGATGAGTGGCTGATGAGTTGTCATATATGGCTAACGGAATATTTACTGACTCTGAAAGCGTCCTATAATGTTCAGCCAATGATTTGGAGTTAGATTGGAGATAAAATGGTGGCGTTGCGGCCACAGCTTCATAACCAACATCTTCAACATATTTAGCTAGGTCTACGCAAACTTTGGTACTGCTTGAACTTACGGCAGCCACACATGGTACTCTACCTTTCACCTCTTCAAGTATAAATTTGTAGGATCTCTTGCATTCATTGATAGACAAAGAGCTAAACTCAGAGCTGGTTCCCAGAACCCATAACCCATGTATCCCCGCGTCAATCAAGTAGTTAATTAAGTTTGATAAACTATCTTCATCGACTTCCTCGTCAGTCTTGAATGGTGTGAATAGGGCAGGAATTATTCCTTCTAATCTTTCTACTGTCATTCTGATCAATGAAATATCCTAAGTTGTTTTAAAAATTTACTATGATTTGAGATCAGAAATTGATTATTTTATTAATAGATTTTTTAATTTTTGACTGCGTTTCTGTTTTCTTTTTTTTATCCATGCGTTTTAATATTATTTAGACGGTTGCACAGGAATCTTGATACCAAACTTCAGGAGGACTAGGCATATAATATTGATGTAAAGTGCTACATAAAATATGCTAGTCAGACCAAATATATCAGCAAAATTGGCAGCAAAGAGAGGTGCCAATACGCCCATAATACTACCTGGGAGAAAGTAAAATGCATATCCAAGACCTCTATTGCGACTCGGTGAGAACCAAGCCATTAAGGCAGAACGAGCAGACATCGCAAGGGTGTTAGAGAACACATAGAATATATATAAAATTACAAAGACTATGACATTAGGTATGGCTAATGCGAGTCCTAAAGATATACAAGCAAGTGATAGAACGGCAAGTAACCATTTTTTCTCGCCAATTTTAGAAGCAAAGAAGCCACCCGTAGGGGCTCCTACTATTCCCATCAATGCGGAGCTCCCATATATAAGGCTCGATAAGTTATTACTTAAACCCCAATGGTCAACAAGATAGATTGGGATAAATACACCAACAATCTGCCTTGCCATAGCCGAAATTGAGATGAAGAAAATAAAAAATACAAAGTTAGAAGTAAATATTGAATCGCTTTGTAATTTATATTCCGACTTGACTATATTTTCCTTACTTTTGACATAAGGTTTGTTTCCTATACTAATCACGCCAATGATTCCAATGAATAATGGTATGGTCCAAAAGAGATAGACCTGACGCCATCCTAGGAAAAAAAATCCTATTAATATGCTAGCTGATATGGGGCCTATAGCCTTACCAAAGTTGTCGCCAATGTCTTGGATGCCTATTGCCTTTGATATATCTCGATTACTAAATATATTGGTTATTAAGGTATAGGAAGAAGCATGATATATTGTAGTATTAATATAGAATAGGCTGATAGCTATAATAAGCATAACAGGGTCGATGCACTGGCTCGCTATGATGCTGCCGAGGATGGAAATACACAAGCTTGCTAATATCATCTTCTTCGACCCAATTTTATCGATAATCAATCCAGTAGGGATGGAGATGAGGACTTGGCATAAAGAAGGTATAGCGGCGATGAGGCCGAGTTGTCTTAGAGAAAGATTGAATTCATTTCTTATTATTGGGAAGATGGCTATATGAATGCGTCCACATACATGTGTTAGCATATGGGTAATGCTGAGAATCAGCAAAACAGGTCTTATAGTTAATATTCCTTCGTTACCTTTTCTCTTTTTCATATGATCCTTATTCATAGAGAACACCGATTATATCGATAAATAGCTACTTTATGATCATGACAGGCTTCTTACAGGAAGCAGCGACCCTGTGGCTGGTGCTTCCGAGCACCCATCCCTTGATACCTCCAATGCCACGGCTACCCATTACTATCATATCGCATCCCTCCTTCTCCGCTACATCGACGAGGGTAGCTGAAGGACGACCCTCTCTGAGAATGGTTCGAGTGTTAAGATTTGGATGCTTCGTAATTATCATTTTGTTGGCATCTTTGAGAATATTATTATAAAGTTCATTCATCCTCTCATGATATTTGTTATAGACTTTTGGGTCAAAGCTCTCATCTGTTAAAAAGGGGGCTATCATTGTCGGTATGACAGTCAATAATACTAGCTCTGAATCGAATTTCTCTGCGATGGCAACAGCGTGATCTAAGGCCTTATACGATTGCTCCGAGCCATCAAACGCAACTAGTAAACGCTTGTACATAATTCAATAAATGAAATAGATAAGATAAGCTTATAAATTTACGCGCAAACTTGAATCGATATAAATGTCTGAGAAAGGTAAGTTAAGCCGTTTCTGGATCCAGGATTTGACCCGGCCAGCCTTCGAGGACTGGCTGAAGAATGAGGGGGCACCAGTCGCCATCATCGGCATTGGCGCCATAGAGCAGCACGGCGTCCATCTTCCGCTTGGGACGGACTCTCTCGGGGTGGTGCAGTTCATCCACGAGGTTGCGAAGCAGACAAACAGCGTCTGTATCCACCCCTGCTGGCCCGGGTACTCGCCACACCACATGACATTCGCGGGCACCATCACCTTCAGCGAGGACACCCTCCAAGGCATCATCATGGACACCATAGAGAGCCTCGCCATCCACGGCCTGAAGCGTATAGTCCTCATCAACTACCACGGCGGCAACACCGAGATCATGAAGCTGGCGGCTAGACTGGCCAAGAGTGAGAACAACGTGATGGTGGCGTTGCCTGAAGGTCCCAAAGATACCGAGCTGGCCACGGAGATAAAGAGGCGGATGGACAAGTACTTCGAGGTCCACTCGGGCCCCAGGGAGACCAGCTATGCGCTACACTACTTCCCAGAGCTGTGTGAGATGTGGAGGCTGGAGGGATGGGAGAACCCCTTCCTCATAGACGAGAAGCTCCAGGAGTTCATGGACCCGGACCGGGAGGACTTTGAGCTCGTGAACCAGGTGTTCATGGCCTGCCTCCCCCCGAACACTGAGGACATCACATCAACCGGCCAGTACGCCATGACTGACCCGAGAACAGCCACTGCCGACGAGGGACGGAGGATGAGAGAGGAGTCGGTCAAGTTCCTCGTTGACTTCATCAATCTCTGGAAGACGATACCTGTCCCACCGGCATTCTGTGATTAGGATATCGTTCCCATTTTTTTTTATTATCGCTCGCGTGATCTTCTGTAGTTTGAGTATATCGCGCCGAGTACACCTCCCGCCAAATATGTGGTGGCTATCCAGAGGCCGTTCACGACAGACCCGATGAAGAGGTTGTTGAAGATGAACTCGACTATGTAGGCGAAGAAGGCGGTGGTGGCTCCAGCCCTGAAGACGTTCCCTTCTCTCCTTCGACTGACGAGATATCCTCCCAGGAAGCCCCCGGTCACGTGCAGTATCGTCGAGAGGCCTATGAGGTCTATGCTGAAGACGTTGATTACGGCACCCGTGAAGGTGAAATAGTTGGTGAATGCTTCTCGTGTGATGAGCACGAAGCCTGATGCCAGGAAGCTTCCTGCCAGATATTCTTTGAATAGTCTTCCTAGATTCTGTTCCATGACCTACGTCACACCCTAGTTAATTCATCAGCGTTTTGACGTGGGGTGGGGAGTGTTGCCGGCCCTGGAGCAAGAGTGCTAACCCCGGGAGCAGGAAGCCCGCCTGGCCGAGCTTGTAAGGGCCAATGGTCAGCCCCTCCCTGCAACGATTTCCCCGATATCCAGGATCCCAAGTCTCCATTAGGCCCTTGGCCCTCCCCACCATAGAATGGTAAGTGTGATAGTTTAAAAATTTTAATAAAAAATGGGGGAGTTTGGTCTCTACATTGGAATTATCTTCAGTACCTGCAGGAAGAACTGAGCTCTTCCGGTGAGCATGGTGAACCTGAAGAGGACGGTGTTTCCGAAGTACGCTCCGAGGCCGATCATGATGAACAGGCGTCCTATCCTAGTCGGATGCTTGAATATTCCAGTGTGCTCGTAGGTCAGCAGGAAGTACATGACTGAGCAGATCAGCCCTACGCCTATGTAGAGGAAGCCGATCCACGCCATCGTGCCTCCGCCCGCTGGAGCCGTGATCGTATCGGTTATCGCGTCTAGGATATTGGGCGCTATGGTTCCCCTCATGCCGAGGCCGAATCCGGCGCCTACTAGAAGTGATATCGGATACCGGCTCATCCATCGGTATTTGGGCGATAGCAGAGTGTACATCATAGCTCCGATTATTAGCGGTATGATGAAGATAATTGAGCCCTGGAACAGTGGCGTGATGGCCGTGTTCACGAGGTACTGGAGGTTCATCATGATGCTTATCGAGATCATGATCCCGATGAATGTGTGCTCTGCGAACCTGTACACGACGTTCTCCTTGTAGAGCGGATAGCTGTAGA
>Ga0209977_10000113_pt1 | contig 30190 bp, 19 predicted proteins | sample SumtaG_2_FD_183113 | JGI IMG/M metagenome (GOLD analysis project Ga0209977, IMG submission 183113) | Deep subsurface microbial communities from Indian Ocean to uncover new lineages of life (NeLLi) - Sumatra_00607 metaG (SPAdes) (version 2) | ecosystem: Environmental > Aquatic > Marine > Oceanic...
CAATCGTCCCGGGGTAATACCCTTCCATCGGTTCAGTATATGTTTTATTCTCGGGTGTGGATATAGTAATATGCTTAACTGTGAAATATCTTATACCCGATTCATAGAGAGCTCCAAGGGAATCATTTCCAAATACTTGGATCCTGTGTAAACCTTCATTTGGCATTAGAATTGTGGTATTGCCAAGAATGGTCTTATTAGCTTGGCCATCTAACGAATATCCTTGCCAATCCAAATTTGTGGAATTATCATAGCTGAGCAAGAGACCCTCGTTTAAATTATCTCCAGAATTGTAATTGCTATCCCAAGAATAACTAATCGCGTCGAACCAAGCGCCATAACTAGGATTATCACCAGAATATATCGATTCTACATGAAATGTATTTATTTTAGACGGAGGAGGATGATCTGACGCATAAACTGTGAACGCATGTCCGGCTCCATACCAAGTATCATCAAGTTTAAGTTGCCATCCTACACTTAGATCGAAATCAACTCTGATATGATGCCACTCGTTTTTACTAAATACATTATTGAAAGTGTATATTTTTTCAGACCATTTACCAATAAATAAATCTTCGTTTTCAATACCAAAAGGAATATATCCTCCGGTTGGTTCATCTCGCAATGTAATTCTTGTAGGATCTATGCTTGAATCTGTATCTTTATACAACCAGAATTCAATCGTTCCTATGGTCGCGCTTTGAGGAAGGATTTTATAAGTTTCAACTTTATTTGTATCACCACTTTTTCTTATTTCATACACATTGTAATGGCCCTCCAGTAGATGATCTATCTCATAATATCCATCCCCTGAACTTCGGGTATACCACCCATCTGGAATTGTTCCTGGTAGACTATCTTCAAATCCAAATGACCCGAGATAATAACCACTGTCAGGTTCAGTATAAGTTTTATTCTCGGGTGTGTTAATTGTGATTTCGCCATCGCTAGTATTTGGAAAGTAGACACTAATCAATTCATCGTTATTAAATAAAGGATCTCCAGATATTGTGTTCTTTTGAGGTGAGTATAAGAGCATATATAAAATAATTGTTGAAATTAACAGTAATTTTAGAAGAGATTTTTTATTTCCATAAAAATTTTTCTGCATTTTATATCATTTTTAAGTAAATTTGTCTTTAATAATTAAATATAATTTAATCTTGTTTATATAAATAACTTTCATTTTGTTATAGTTAAAACAATACTTTAAGAAAGCGAATTTATAAAAATCAGAATTAAATTAATGAGCTTCGATTCCAAGCATTTCTGGGTGTGCTTGGAAGTATTCTACTCCTTCTTTTATAATTTCTACTATTGATCTTACCGGTTTCCAGCCCGTTTCGTTAAATATCTTATCGTTCCGGCCAATTAATAAGGGAACTTCGCTAGGACGCATACGTTGAGGGTCTATAAACACATCTGCGTCGATATTGTAGATTTTCTTCGCTAATATAACGTAGTCAGCGACAGTAATTCCTTTTCCTGAACACACATTAAATGGTTCTCCAAATTTCTTTTTCTCACTAAGTATAATGTAAGCATTAATGGTATCTTTAACATGTGTAAAATCCCTAATAGCATTGGGGTTTCCAATAATAAATTTATCCCTTTTATTTTTTAAAATTTCTACAATTTGTCTGTGGACTACGCTTGTGACAAATTGAATCCCTCTCCTAGGTCCTTCGTGATTAAAACCACGAGTTATGATACTAGGTACGCCATACGAGTTATGATACAACCACGCTATTTGTTCCGTTGCGCATTTAGATATTCCGTATACGCTTCTAGGTCTAAACGGATTTTTTTTTAAATCCTCAGTTACAGGAACTTCACTAGGGTCTACTAACCCGTATTGCTCGCTGCTACACGCAACTTGAACGCTTTCCAAATTGGTACCGAATCTGCGAGCTGCTTCAAAAAGTTTAATAGTACCTATTATGTTATTATGTGTAACTCTAACAGGTTCTCGAAACGATGTTGGAATAAAAGATTCAGCTGCAAGATGAAAAACAGCATTAGGTTGTATTTCTTCAAACATACTACTAATTCTTTCTGAGCTGGTTATATCAGCTTCGTGAAGATTAATTTTTCCTCTTAAATGTTCAATATTTTCATGCATAGGAACAGCATGCCTACGGATTGTGCCATGAACTTCACAACCTAAATCCAATAATTGCTCTGCTAAATGACTCCCCGCAAATCCACTTATTCCCGTAATTAATACTCGCTTTTCTTTCCAGTAATTTTCGTTTGGTAAAGCTGTTGTTCGATTTTTAAAATCATCTAAATACTCATCGATCTTTTCTGGATCGATCATAAATCCTTGTTCTCCAAGCTCTTGTACCCGAGGATTTATTTTTAATACTTTATCTATAGGTATTAAATCATCCATAATAATACAAATTAAAATTCTAATATTAATTAACTTAATTAATTATTAAAAAATTAGCCAGAATTTAATAGAAAACTAAAAATTGTCTGCGCAAACTTTTTTAAGTTATAATCCAACTTTTTTAAAGTCGAATTGCATAATAGCTTTAGAGATTTTAGAAGGTTCACCCATAATAGTTGCTTCCTGTAAATGTAAATCTTAATAAAATTATGAAATTAACCTCAATTCCTTTTTGCTTTTGATATTCTTGGAAATCTTTATTTGATTATAAAAATATTTTATGATATCGTTCTCATAAAATCGTAACAATCATAATTAATCGAACCTTCTAAAATGAAAATTTTAGTATTTTCTCCTTTTGCGCTAGAAAACGGAAGAGGTGGAGAAATCTCATCAATGGAATTAGCTTCTGGGTTACAAACTTATTTTAACGTTGACTTTATGGACACCAATATAATAACAAGTGAGAAATTATTATCTAAGGAAGCAATACGGAATAAATTAAAAGGAGTAAACTATATTGGTAAGATGAAGCTTCTCACTTATGGTATTTTTGATAAAACTTTCACACTTCCCTACCCTTATGAAATATTAAAATTATTAAGAATAGTAAGAAGAAATGATATTGTGTATTTCTCAATATTTAATTTTAAAAATGTTCTAACATTTGCCTTTTTGAGTCTTATTTGCAGAAGAACTCAATTTATTATTGGTTATAGGAAACCGTTATACAGTGAAAAGATAATTTCACTTTATAATCTTAAATACCGACTTTCAATATTAGTGCTATCTCTTTTTAAGAAGAGATTCAATCATCATACTTTATCAAAAAGTGCCAAAGCATTTTTAACCAACTTCTATGATAAGAAAAAAGTATTTCATATTATTCATGGAATAAACTTAGATGATTATAAAGGAGATAATTTTTCAAAAAAAAATAATAAACTTCTCAATTTTGTGTATATAGGATACCTCGATGATGTTCACAAAGGTATTGGAATCCTGTTAAAAGCTCTTGATGAGTTTTTAATAGAAAACCAAAATTTAAAAGTTAGATTTGAGTTTTGCGGGATGGGGCCTCTTGAACCAAAGTTAAAAGCTATTGTAGAAAAATACCCAAATCTCGTGAAATTTAATGGATATATCAGTAATGAAAAAATATCTGATTTTTATAAAAAAAATGATGTTTATCTCTTTACATCTAGAAGTGAACCATTTCCAAGGGTTTTAATGGAAGCATTAGCTTCTAATGAATTAATTATTTGTTCAAAAACTATTGGTTCAAATGAATTATTGAATGGCCAAAAGTTTGCCTTCTTTATAGAAAATTTGACTTCTGAATTAATTAAAGAGAAAATACTTGAAATTTACAATCTCTGGAATTCGAAACCAGAGGAATTTAAACAATTACAAGTTAGTGCCAAAAAATTTGTATTTGAAAATTATTCATTCTCAAAAGAATTAGAAATGTTTAAAACATTAATCGAAAAAATAAGCTAATAATAATAAAATAATTATCTAATTTATTCTTTTTAAATATCCATTCGGATTCCAAGTCATATAAAATTTTTCTTTGCTCTTATCAATTTTAAAATCTTTATATAATTTCAAAAATTCCTTAACGGCTTCCATTGGACCCGGCCCAAAAAATGGCGCTATAGGATAGCCATTAAGATGGGTGTCCTCGACTATAACATATCCTCCTTTCTTAACATATTCACTATAAATTTTTAATTCCTCAAGAACATGCTCTTTTATGTGCAATGAATCCAGAATGACTAATGCTTTATCATCTTTATTTACCAAGCTTTTAACTTTGTTACTAATTTCTTCTGATGTTGACGATCCAATTAAATATTGAATTCTTTTATGCTGAGGTTTGTTTTCTTGATCCTCAATATCAATTGATATAACTTTTCCATTATTCTCCAGATCACATAAAGAAGCTAAATATAATGCGCTTCCACCATATTTTGTCCCACACTCGATTATTACATCTGGTTTCGTGTTATGGATTATTTCTTGAAAGATCCATAGGTCAAGAGGATTTTTTAATATAGGAACACCTAACCAAAACATATTTTTCCATGTCCCCTCACCACCCCATGAATTATAATAGAGTTTATGAAACCGAGTTATCTCGTTTGTAATATCTGTCTTTCCAATAATATATTTATATATTTTTTTAACATACACTTTTTCATAAATTCGATTTAACAATTTTCTTATAATAGTTTTAAAATTATCCATGTTTTTCACAAATTTTAATTTTTTTTTTTCAATGATATTATAAAAATTATTTTTTTAACTAAAAAGGTTTCTAAGTAATAGAAAAAAAGGATTATTTTAATGTAATTACCCGACATTAAGATTTTTTCTTTTTTATAACAGCCCATAAAAGAATAAAGAAAGATTATAGAAGAAAATTTTTAGTAATATCAATAAGTACAATAATAGAAAAAAAATGCTCCTAATTCTTGTTATTTCTTTTTATTCGAGATTTTATTATATCAAATGCTAAATAAGCTGTCATTAAATTCTCTATATAACTATAAAAAAACATTTTAAAGAAAAGCAGAAATCCAAATTTCGGATAATATTTTTTATTAACTGTAATTTTCAAAAAGAGAAATTTTCTAATTTTTTTTAAAAATAGAAAAACTAGTAATAAAATACCAATCATAGCCAGCCAAACGTTAAATAATATAACTATCGGAAAACTCAATATAAAAAAAGAGAATATAACAGAAAGCAAAAATCTAACCATCATTTTTTTTCTTTGTTTTTGTTTTGAATCAGTTAAATAATTTTTTCTCCATCTAATTTCTTGTTTGATATATTTTTTTATTGATTCGGGAAAATATGTGTAAATGTATCCTCTGTAATCACTTATCCAATAGATCTTATACCCTTTATCACTAATCAAAGGTCCTCTAAATCTGTCAGATTCTAAATAAAAATTTTCTATTTCAAATTTACCTATTGCTTTAATAACTTCATATTTTAAACAAGAATTAGGTCCAGAAATTTGATTTCTTCCATATCTTGAAAATTTTATTCTAAAATTCAAATTTCGATTAATTAATAGATATTTTACGAGAGATTTATGTTCTTGAGATTTTAGTGGTCTGACTCCGCCTGAGGTTACATATTCATTCTCATTTGTTATTGGATAAAGCATTCTTAATAGGACCTCATCTGTAAGAATTACATCAGCATCAATTGAATATACAATTCCATTAGAAACATGGTCTATGCAATCATTTAATGCTTTCATTTTTCCTTCTGGTTTTTGGCTTATTATCGTAAAATTATTATAACTCTTAAAAGAATCCGCTATTTTTATTGTTTCTTCACTACCTCCAGCATTCACAATTATTTTTAGATTTGGATATTTTAATTTTGTAATAGATTGTAAACAATCTTCAAGTAATTTTCCCTCTTTCCAAGCAGGAATTATAATATTTACTAAAGGAACTTCATTTAATTCCTCTATTTTAAGTACCTCAGGATCCTTATTTTTTTTTAAAGCTTTAATATAATTTGCATCTCTCGTAAAAAATAATAAAAAATGATATGTAATAATCAAGATTAATAAAATAAGTATAAATAATGTCGAATTTAAAAAGTTTAGAATTGATTCAATAATAATTATCAAATTATCTATCATCGGAGCTTTTGGAAATAATTTTTTTTGAAAAACATGATTATTAAGAATTTTTTAAGAATTTTTAATTTTATTAAATATAATATACTCTGATTTCCATTATATTATTAGATTTTTTAGAAATTCTTTCCAAGTAGATTATTATATAACAACACATACTTCTCAACAAGATGATTCCAATCGTAATTATTTAATACATATTCTCTTGCTAGTTTTCCTAAACGATTCCGAGCAAGTGGATCATTCAAATATTTAAATAGTTTATCAGCTAAATCAAGAGTATTTTCAGCTTCAAATATATCCCCCGAAATATTAGGTTTTACCATCTCTCGAAGAGCTGGCAAATCGCTCGTTAGTACTATTCGCTCCAATGCCATTGCTTCAAGCGGTTTTAATGGAGTTACTAAACGATTGACTCTAAGGTTTTTTCGCGGTATTACAATTATGTCGATGATTGAATAATAATCGCTAATTACCGAATTTGGAACTAGACCTGTAAATTTTACATTATTAGTAATTCCTAATTTTTTAATAATGAGATTTAATTCACTAAAATATATTGGATCGTAAGAACCCACAATTAGTAAAAACACATCTTCCTTGCTTTTTTTTAGTATGCTAATCGCTCTTAATAAGTACTCAATACCTTCAATTCTGCGCACAGAGCCAATATACCCAATAACCCTTTTTTTTACGATTCCTAATTCTTTTTTTAAAAGCATATTGGGCAATTTAGGCTTTAAAATTTCAGTATTAACGCCATTAGGTACTACAATTATTTTTCTTTTAGAAATACCTCTTTTAGCTATATCGTTTCGCATTGCCTCCCCCAAAGTGATAATCATATCAGCTTTTTTCATTAATAATGTCTCTTTTAATTTTCTTTTCTGATATTCACGAGAACCAAATTTAATCGTACCAAGCCCCACATGCGTGTCTTCTAAAAAACCCCTAACTTCATAGATAAAGGGAATCTTTTTTTCCTTTGCTATAATTTCTCCGAATTTTGCGAATTTTTCTGTAGAATGCCCATGAATAATATCCGTATCCAGATGATCAACAACTTTTCTAAGAAACTTTAACGGACACTTAAACAATGTACGATAATAGTAGTCGTATGCCTTTTCAATCCATAATTTTATAGAGATTTTAGGCTCCACAAAAAGCCTTATTCCGGGATTATAAGGATAACGATAATATTTAATCCCATCTATAATATCAATTTTATTATTATGAAAAGATCTTGGATCTGTTATTCCATATGGGTTAACATAGCTTTTCTGGGATCTTAGAATATTATGACTGCGTATAGCATAACCAGACACTTTAGGTAATGAGCTACCAAGTAAATGCAAAACATTCAATTTATGATTTAGATTATCTGACAAGATTAAAATCTCCAAGTTATCATATATTAAATATTAAATTTATCAAGTCTTAATACATTTTCTATCATTTAATTGACAATTGATGGGAATTTGGTTTTTTCCAAATTAATTATATTTAAAAAAAAAAATTCGAACAAACTAAATAAAATTAGTTGACTATTTGAATTGAAATAAGTCTAATTTTTAAAACCAGTTAACTTCGAAAAATATGAAAATTGAAATATTTTAAATTATTTAGTTAAAATAATTTGGTAAATATTAAAAAACTCTGTTTACGAAGGATTTATTATATAAAAAGTTAATATGATTTAATTTAAAATAATTAAAACTCAAAATGATTAGTTCTAAAACCATCAAGAAGAACCTTTTTCAAATTTATGCTTTAACAGAAAAAAATATTAAGCTTAATCTGAGATTTAAATATCAAGTTATTATATCTTATATAACTCCAATCTTATCAATTTTAATGCCTTTAATTATTTTAGAACAGTTTTTTCAATTTAGTGAAAGATTTAATTTCAGTGTATGGAATGAAAATAATTATCTTGTATTTCAATTTATGGCATATCAAGTCTTACTCTTGAAAAGGGTTATACAAGAATTTCCTACACAACTACGGATAGAAAAGTTTTGGAAAACACTTCCAATAATCATAATTGCTCCTTTTAATCGATTCAATCTTTTATTAGGAATTTTTTTCACTCAATTAATTTTAATATCAATCCCTTTTATAATATTTTCTATTCTTTGTTATATATATTATCCAGTTTCTTTTTTAACTGTAATATTTATCATCATAATTTTCTTTTTGATTGCTTTAATTTTTTCCGGAATTGGTCTTTTAATAGGAATATTTGCAATTTCCAATGAAAATGTTTGGAAAGCATTAAGCTTTATTGTAAGTCTTATTTTCTGGGTAAGTTGTGTAACTTATCCTTTTGATATCTTTCCAGAATTTATTCAGCAAATTATTAATCTCAATCCTTTATATTATATTTTCGATCTTTTGAGATTGGCATGGATTTATAATGATGTACTCCTTACAATAACTCTTTTAAGTCAAAATTTTATTATTTTAATCGCATTTTCTATTATTTTGCCATGCTTAGGAGTAGTTATTTTTAATTTGATTTATAAAAAGTATGGGATTGTTGGATATTAAAATAATGACGGATAAAATAATAGAAACTTTTGATTTATCAAAAATATATCAGCTAAAAGGTCGAAAGAAAGAGATTAGGGCTTTAGACGATGTGAACATTTCCATTAATAAAGGTGATATTTTTGGGTTTTTAGGTCCTAATGGTGCTGGAAAAACGACAATGATTCAAATTTTAACAACCATACTTCAACCAACAAGTGGATATGCCCTAATTGATGGGTATAATATACTTAAAAAACCAAAAAAAGCAAAATCGAAAGTATCATTGATGTTAGAGAGTGATATGCTATACTATCGAATAACTGCCTATGATAATTTAAAATTCTTCTGTAAGATTTATAATGTATCAAATTACGATCAAAAAATTAGAGACATGACTAAAGCATTTGGACTTGAAAAATGGCTTAATCAATATGTTGAAAAATTTTCCAGTGGAATGAAAATGAAACTAGCTTTACTTAGAACTCTCCTGTTGGATCGTGATATAATGTTTCTAGATGAACCAACATTAGGACTAGATGTAAAATCAAAAAATTTTATTATTGAAATATTGAGAGATGTTAAAAAAACAATTTTCTTAACCAGCCATGATATGGGTGTTGTGGAAAAATTATGTAATCGTGTCGCTTTTATTAATAATGGTAAAATTCTAAAAATTGGAACAAAAGAAGATATTCAACAGTTGAAGCAAACTGAAGTAAAGATTAATTTAGATATTCATTTTGAAAAAAGAAAATTAAAATCCGAACTAAAGAACCAAGATTTTATTAATGAGATTATCGATAGTAAAAATGGATTTTTGTTAGAACTCAAAGGACGAGATAATTATAAAGACTTGCTATCAATTCTTGTAAAGTATGATATTACAGGCATTAATGAGCAAAAAGAATCTCTTGAAGAGTCGTTTTTAAAAATTATCTAACATTATCTATCCTAAGCGTTTAGGAGATAGTAATAATATTAATAATAAGGTAAAGATATCCATAAAATTAAAAAAATGTGTTTTTTCTAATATATTAAATTTACAAAAATGTGAATTTCAATGAAAATTATTTCAATTATCCCTGCAAGAGGAGGTAGTAAAGGAATATTAAGAAAGAACATAAAATTACTCAATAATAAACCTCTAGTTGCTTACTCTATAGAACAATCCCTTAAATCAGAATTAATTGAATATACATATGTATCAACTGAAGATAGTGAAATAAAAGAAATTTCCATAAATTTTGGAGCTAAAGTTATTGATAGACCCCCCGATTTAGCAAGAAATACTTCCTCTACAGAATCAGTATTACTTCATGCCGCTGAAATTTTGAATTACGATTTTGATTATATAATATTACTTCAACCTACATCTCCTATAAGATTCCCAGAACAGATTGATGAATCTATAGAATTAATAATTAACGAAGAAGGGGATTCTCTTCTGAGTGTTTGTCAAAATGATTCTTTTTTATGGGATAAAGAGGGCAATTCAATTAACTATGATTTTAGACATCGACCTCGAAGACAGGAAAAAGAATGGGAATATATTGAGAATGGTTCAATTTACATTACAAAAAAAGAAATCCTTTTAAAAGAGAAAAACCGACTAGGGGGAAAAATTTTAACTTACGAAATGCCAAGATGGATGTCTTTTGAAATTGATGATAAATTTGATTTTGAATTAATTGAGTATTTAATAAAAACTCGACATAGGAGATCACCCTTAGACTTAAGAAAAATTGTTAAATCGTTAAGACTAATAATTTTTGATGTTGATGGTGTTTTTACAGATGGGTCTGTGTATCTTGATGAAAATGGAAAAGAAACATTAAAATTTTCAAGAATTGATGGCAAAGGAATTGAATTGTTGATGAATAAGGGATTCGTAACTGCAGTTATTACTTCAGAGGATTCTGAAATAGTTAGAAAAAGGATGAAAAAATTAAAAATCCCTGATATTTATACAAATATAAAGGATAAAATGACCCCCTACAACAATCTAAAAAAAAAATATTCGATAGCAGATAAAAATATATGTTTTTTAGGGGATGACATACAAGATCTTGAAATTATAAAGAAAGTTGGATTCTCCTGCTGTCCTGTAAACGCTCAAAAAATCATTAAAGAAAATGTTCATTATGTATCTGCTTTAAAGGGTGGAGAGGGTTTTATAAGAGATATCTCAAATTTGATTATAGAAAATCTTTCGAATACAAAATAAAATTATATTCTTTTTTTTCCTAATAAGATTCTTAATCGGAAATAAACTAAAGAATATGAATAAATGAAATTTAAATAGATATTAATGTTATTTATAACAGCTTAAACAATTCTATTTTTAATTATTGAACATATTAGACAAATGAAAGAAATTAAAATTAGGGAAAAAATAATATCTGCAACATCTCCAATCTTTTTCATTGCTGAAATTGGGATAAACCATAACGGCTCTTTGGACAACGCTAAGAAGTTAATTGATATAGCAAATATTTGTGGTACTGATGCTGTTAAATTTCAAAAAAGAACGCCAGATATTTGCGTACCTGAATATAAAAAACAAATGATTTATGAAACTCCTTGGGGTGAAATTCCTTATATTGACTATAAAAAAAAAATCGAATTTTGGGATGCAGAATATAAGGAAATTGATAATTACAATCGCTTGAAGAACCTTATCTGGTTTGCATCTCCATGGGATTTATTAAGTGTGGATTTTTTAGAAAAATTCAATGTACCATGTTATAAAATTCCTTCCGCTAAGTTAACAGATAGGGAATTATTAGAAAAAATAAGTTCTCTTAATAAGCCAATTTTTTTGTCTTTGGGAATGAGTACTGAAGAGGAAATAGAAAAGGCAGTTGAAATATTAAAAGATGACGAACTTATATTACTGCATTGCAATTCTAGTTATCCTGCTCCAGACATAGATTTAAATTTAAACTATATTCTTACTTTAAGGGAAAAATATCCAGAACATATTATAGGTTATAGTGGGCATGAATACGGAATTTCAGCTTCATTGGTAGCAGCAAATCTCGGAGCTAAGGTTATCGAAAGACATATAACGTTAGACCGAGCAATGTGGGGTTCAGATCAAGCAGCTAGTTTAGAATTTTCTGGATTAAGACGACTGATTCGAGATTTAAGAAAGCTAGAACTCTGGAAGGGAGATGGAATAAAAAAAGTAACTGAAGCTGAGAAAATTATAAAAGAAAAATTAAGAAACATAAATACTCTGTAATCTTAACTGTTAAGCCCATATAAATATAAAGGATCTAAAGAACTAACTGTAGAATTAAATAATTCTAATAAGGTACAATTATTCGTAAAGAAAAACTCCCAATAATTTAGAAATTCGATATCGAATCCCGTACCACTATAATCACGCCATCTCGCATCATAGAGAAAATATTTTGGGTTATATTCAAGAAGTAAAGCATCCAAAGATTCTCCTGATTTATTACGCATATAAAAAACATTGTAATGAACTATGTTATAATCATATAAAGGAATAAAAAATGTTGGATTTGCTATAATGAGATCTTGATTCGAAATTGAATGATTTTCTAAGACTGTATGAATATAATATGGGTTATAATCTTCATTAACTAAATAAAAAGAAAAAAGGTTAGATACATGGATTAATAAAATAATAATAAGCCAAATAAATTTATATATTGGAAGTAATTTCTGGTCAATATATTTTTTGATAATTTGAATAGACTTATACTTAAATCTGTCCAATTTTAGAAAAATTAATCTTCTGTATGAAAATGAATAGACAACTAATAAAAAAAGATAAGGAGACATTATACACAAATACTGCCTAGTTTTATTAGATATTATGAAAGCAAAAAAAATCAAAATCCCTATAGTATAAATTAGTAATATTTTAGCATTTTTATTATCGTTTTTTATTGTCAAAAAGATTAATATTAGAAAGCCGATTGCAAAAATAAATATTAAGAAGAAAATAATAAAATATTTCATTAAATCTGGAAATGAAGAAAATAGAGGATTATTAGCATAAGCTCGTAAGATCACAATATAGCGTTCAGGCTCTGTAATAAGATTGCTCCATATGTCCGTTATAGAAGTTCCAATTTGTCTTGAAAACTGAGTTTGAAAAATCTCTAAATTAAAAAGAATTATTATTAAGTATGGAAAACATATAAAGAATATTGTAGCGCAGTAAACTAATACGGGCTTAAATTTCTCTTTTATTTGATAAATCAGTTTAGTTGAGAGAATGAATTTACTTTTCAAAGGAATATTATAGAGAAATATACAAATAATATTCAGTAAAACAGAAAGCAAACCATTTGGATGACTTAAAATAGCTAAAGCACTAAAAATTCCCGAGAATATTAAGTAGCTTATCTTTTTTCGTTCACTTGAATCTGAATCGTAGTATTTAAAAAATAAGAAAAAAAAAGAAACAAGGGTAAATGTTGATACAGCAATATCCATTCTAATTTGTCTAGCTGATATAAAATAATAACTAAATGTCCCCATTAAGGTTGTAATAATTAAAGCAGAATTCTTTTTTAAAAAACGCTTTGCAATACAATAAAAAATATTAATTCCAATAATTGCTAAAATCACACTCACGATTCGACCACTTAACAATGAAATTCCAAATATTTTAAAGGACAATGCTAAGAGTAAAAGATAGAATGGCGGTTGCCAAAATGTAAAATCTTCTAAATTTAAATAACCATCATAGATATAAGTTCTAAATAACCCATTGTTGATTAAATCATAAGCCGGATTACTAAAATACCCTTCATCAATCCATATTAATGGAAATAACTCTAATTTATATAAATATAAAAAAATAAAAACTGAATTAAGGACTATAAAACTAAAGAATGTCTGGTGTTTAAGTAAAAATAATTTAAAATCAGAAGTTTTCATTTTTACCATGTCGTATAGATTTTTTAATAAATAGTAATTTAATTAAAGATTAAAAAAATTTTATAAAGTATTACTAACCTTTACTACGAAATACTTAATTAATTAACTCAATTAAAAGTTAATGAATGGAAAAAATTTAATTGAAAAACATGTAAAAAAAAATTGGTTCATTAAGACATTTAAAAATTATTATTATCTAAACAAAAATAGCGTAAGTATAGAATTTAAGGATAATAAAAAAATTATTTTTAATATAAATGAGATTAACTTAGTTAATTTTGAAATTAGAGATATTAAAATAAAGATTATTAAGTATTTTTTGAAATTTTTAAATTTAAATGAATCGTTTAAAAATCATTTAATTAATTTTCTTTTTTTGAAGGACGCAGAAATTCATAGAAAAGCTTGTTTAATCAAATTCTTATTGGATCATAAATATAAAGTGAAAAAAATACAATCTTCTTTTCTGTCGAAAGATGATCAATTACTCTTGAAGGAATTTGATATTAATGTTGAAAAAGTTTTTTCAAAGCGTATTAAAATACTTCCAATTATGATGTTTTATGCCATTTATAGAAGGAAATTGAGATATACTAAAGTAATTAAACTATTTCCTGCTAAAAAGTCAAGCTACAAAACTGAAATTAAATATTCTAGAATACTTAGATGTTGGGTAGATTTAGCTGAGAATATATATCTTAACAGGTTAAAACAATCACTTGAAAATACGATTATTCACATAAATCCGGGTTACCTTGGATTTTTCCCTTCCAAAAGGCAAGAAAAGTATCTTGAACATTTAAAAATTAATAATAGGAATTATTTTTTCTATATCCCAAAAATCAATTATTACAAGCTGATAAAAATCGCTATAAGAAACTATTTTAGTTTAATTCCTAAAAAATTAAAGATCCCTTTTCTTCATGTGATAATAGCACGATTAGAAATTGATGATTATATTGAATATTTAACGAAAGAATTTCCAGATGTTAAAGAATTTTATACAAAGGAAGAATTTTTACCAAGCACAACATATTTAACAGAGTTATTGAAAAAAAGAAATATTAAAGTAATAAATTTTGCTCATGGGCTTGGAGTTTACTGTCCTATTGTGAATTATGATGAGTTCTATGTCTTTTCAAAAGTACAAAAAGATTATTATATTAGTTCTTCAACAAACTTTCGATATTTTGAAACGGAGATTTCACCAATTAGGCAAAAAAAAGACATAACTCAAGACTTTGCAATCGTTTTTATAGCACAGTCTATTCTTTCAAGTATCAATTCAATTACAATTAAAGCTGCATATAAGAAAACAGTAGAATTTATTGAAAGTTTAGTAAGGGACTTAAATATACCTATTTTTGTTAAATATCATCCTAATTCTAAAGAGGTAGATAAAATATTCTCAGATAAAATAAAAATTATTGAAAAAATATCCGACTTACCTTCAAACTATAACTTCCTGAGCATTACTCTTTATTCTACATATGTTTTTGAATTATTAAATAGAATGCCATTCTTAATAATTAATCCTAAAAATAAAGTTAATTTAAAGTATTATTTTCCTGATGAAAATAATATATTTGCTAATTCTTACAAGGATTTAAAAGATAAATTAAAGAGATTTTTAACGGAACCAAACTATTATTATGAATATTCGGACTATTTGTTTTTACTTATGAAGGAAATTTCAGAATAATAGGAATTCTTAATTTTTGCCTAATTCTAATTTAATTTTGTAATTTAAAAAGAATTAATTTTCCGGGTATCTTATCCATAATATGGGGGAATTGTTCCTTTAATTCATCTAAATTTTTCACATTAACCTGCATTGGGTTTATAAAATCTAAAACAATTTTATTTTGCTCAATTAATTGAATGAAATATTGAAGATTTCTTTTATAATCCCATCTCATGTAATCATAAGGATAGTATACACTCTTTTTATAATTAGAATTAATAAAATCTATATTGTATCTCGAAATTTGATTAATTTTAATTTTGCCTTGTTCTTTTTTTTTTTGATGATTTACTCCGATATCAAAGATTTCTAGGCTCTCAAATTTGTTATGTAAATGAATTACAGCTTCAAGAATAATTTGATTTAAGTCAGTCATTAATATTATTTTATCAATTCTGATTTTATTTATTTGATTTTGAATATAGTCGTCGATATTTATAACATCTATATCTTTTTCCTTCTCTAAATCATAACTATAATTATCGTTTGATAGCTTAAGGATATGGATATTAGCACCACTTTTTACTAAAATCTTTGATAATAAAAAAGAAAACATATTAAACCCGAATATTAATAAATTCTGACTTAATTTTGGATTAGTTTCTCTCAAAATTTTCATTCCATATGAAGCATATGGCAGGATCGAAATAAGTTTGGGATTATATTCTTTCATTTTAAAAATCAAATTAGAGGGTAAGATTATGTTCAAATCTAAATTTTTTGATATATATGATACAACTTCATTTTCTTTAATATTATGAACGGATTGCCCAAATTTTTTGACAACACCGCAACAAAAAAGAGGATCAAGTTGATTTTTGTTTCTAAAGATAATATCGTTTTCAATTGTTGAAATCAAGGCATATTGGTTCAATATATATACTGGATTAATAAACCTATTTTTCTCATTCAAGGATATTGTTTTTGGTTTAAATATATAAATCACCATTTAATTTGACGATTTTTCCTGACTCAATAGATTCAATGGTCTTAAAACATAAATCCATTGCTCTCAATGCATCATTAACATTAATTATTGATGATTCAAGGTTTAAATGTGAATTGATAATATTATTTATTTCTGCTTTATGACCTTTATTTTGTAAATATAATTCTCTATTTCCAATATTAAAACCGGAGGTCTCCATTTTTTTAAAATCATCGATAATAATCGCAGAGTCTCCTGAAAAAATTTCAATTCTTTCTTTTGGTATCTTTGGTCCACTCAAATCAGTATAAATAATATTAGCAATTGAATTATTTTTGAATTTGATAGTTACATTACAACTATCGAAGGTTTTAGTATTAATATGACTTAATTCACCACCATTAGCAAATAACTCAACGGGTTTAGAGTTAATTAAATAGAGTATTAAATCTGTAAAGTGACAAAACTCTCCAATTAATGGCCCTCCTCCTATTTTTGGGTCAAATAACCAATGATCTTCTGGGCGATAATTACTCGCTATGCGATAATGAATAATTATAGGATTCGTCCGTTTATTTAAAAGCTCTTTTGTAATTTTAATGAATGGGCTAAATCTTCTATTAAAACCTATGATATAATTACATTGAGAATTTTTTACTAAACTATAAACATCTAGACATTCATCCATAGTAAGCCCCATTGGTTTTTCAACAAAAACATTTTTATTTGCATTTATTGCTTCTTTTGTGAATTTAGCATGTGAATTATGACGAGTATAAATGAAAACTGTATTGATTTCAGGATCTTTAAGAATCTTTCTATAATTAGTAGTCACATATGTTGGATTATATCTTTTCATACATATTTCTGCTGTTGTTTTATGTTGAGTACAAATTGCTTTAATTTTACAATTTGGATTTGTAATAAGATGAGGAATGTGTGTAGATTGAGCAAATGATCCACAACCTATCAATCCTATCGTTAATTTCTTGCTTGTTAGAGGTAATGATTGTTTAGGAACTGCTTTTTCTAACAAACTATCTCCGTTGGTAAAATTTATCAATACGCCTAAAGAATTTGATGGATTTTCTATTAATTTTTGATAAGCTAAGTTTGACTTTTCATAAGGAATAATATCAGAAATGAGTGCTTTAACATTTATTTTTCCTTCTGAAATTAATTTCAAAAAGAATTCCATATTCCTTTTTACTGTCCATGGAATATAATTCGCAGGATAATCATAACCATATAATTCATAGTTAGAATCATATCTTCCAGGTCCATATGATCTTGAGATCAATATATCTGCTTCTTTATGATAAAGGGATCGACGGTTTATCTTTATTGGTATATCTCCTAAAATTACAATTTTTCCGCTTTTTCTTATTAAATCAACTGCCATCTCTAAAGGTTTTGAGCTCGCTGAACCAGCACATATGATGATTGTATCTAACCCCTTTCCTTCTGTTTTGCTAACAACAACAACATTAATTTGATGGATTTTAGGATTCAAAATGGTATCTGCTCCTAATGACTTCGCAATATTCAATCTTTTATTGATTAAGTCAATAGCAAATACTTTAGTTGTAGAAATTTTTGCTAATTGGAGAACAATCAAGCCTATTAACCCAGTTCCAATAATACCTATGTACTCGCCAGGCTTTAAATCGGCTCTATGAATACTATGCAATGCAATTGAGCCTAAAGTAGTAAATGCCGCTTCTTGTAACGATACATTATCTGGGATTTTACAAGATAGGTTCTTTGGTGCAAAGATTATTTCAGCATGATTAGATCCCGCACATGCAATTCGATCATTCTGATGATATCCATTAATATTAGTTTTTTGAATTATGCCTGAACAACTATACCCCGTAGGAGCTAATTTTTGAACTGGGGATGTAAAGTTTTTTTTTGGCTTTTTTGGTAAGACATAATTTCTTATTTTGTTAAAGATTTCTTTGAAAGAAGCTTTAACCAAAAATTCTAAGACTCTTTCTCGAAAATGTTGAGATTTTAGGATTTGTTTTAGGAAAGATTGACTTTTAAATCTTCTTCTCTTTATTGTAGATAATTCCGTGCCAGCACTTATTAAGGCATAACAAGTTTTAACTATTGATCCTTCAAATTCAATTTCTGGGATTTTCTCAGTTTTAAGAATTATTTGACCTATTTTATTTATATATAATTTTTTCACTGTAATTCCCGAGTTTGTTTTTTTAACTCTTTACGATAAAGATTTTTTGATAAAAAGTATCTAAATTTAGATTTATTTTCTTTTCATTAATTCTTATTGGTACATTATAATCTATTACTTTGATATGTTGGTTTTTTTGTTATCTATTGCTGTGATTTTTGTGATGAGCTCTAGTTTATCCAAATTGTTATTATTGACTTTAAAATTAATTTTTATTATTGGTCTTTCAAATCTCAAACCATAATGGGGTGAATAGTAAGAACGATCTAAAATAATACTAAATTTATGTTTTGAATGAAAACGAAATTTTAATTCATCGTTTATAACAACAGAGTCATTTAATTTCTTAATTTTTACTTCTTTATCGAAATGTAAAAAGATATTTACATTCTCTAATTTTTCTTTTGCTCCTTTCGGATTGGGTAATAATTTATCTTTTATTAAAATCTCAGAAAGATTTTTATTTGTTAAAATTATCCGTTCTACAAAATAATTAACGTATCCATCATGAAGACATGCTAATTTTATCTTATCTCCATTGATTAGAACTAACCTTTTTACTTTTGGTAAATTTTCCCAAGCAAACCAATTTTTAATTTTAGCTTGATTTTTAAAATTAACGGTTAAAAGATTATGAGCAAGGCTACTACGATACAAATTGCGATCTTCCCATGATAAATTATACGAATATGTTCCTGAATCATTAATGATATTTTTTCCATTATAGCATAAAATAATATTAGTTATATCACTATGAGAGTGGGAAGCATTATTGGGGCCAAAATCGCTAAAATCAACAAATAAATAATGCGAATTTACTGCCCATGAATTTCTCATTACAAAGAAACCAGCATCTTGAAAAAAATTCATTCTTTTATCTGGTTCTCTTTCTTGTAGATTTTTATATAGTTTAAATCCCTTTTCACCTAGCAACAAAATCGATGAAAGTGAAAGTTTCTTTGAAATAAATTTCAAATCTCCTCTATTGAATAAAATTGAACCTAAATTTAATAATTCTAAAACTGAATTATTCTTAATACAATTTAAAAATAACACTTTTCCATCATCATTATCTCCGATTAAAGGGTAAGTGCCATCCGGTTTAATAATTAAGATTAAAAAATCATACATTTTTTCTATATGTTTTTTAGCCTTTCGGTCTAGTTTTTCTTCATTTAAGATAATGAAAAGGGTGAAGAACTCAAGGACAAACCTATGATAATTAATAGATTGCTCAATATGAGTTCCATCGGACTGAATTTGTCTCAAAATTTCATTATATAATAATTTATAAGATTTCTTTTCCCACTTTTTCATTACTTTGATTTTTTCAAATACTTTAGAAAAAAAGAAGAGTCCAAATAAATCACCGACGGTATGATTAAATGATTTTCTTTCATAAAATTTTCTTAAAAAATAAGCATGTTGAAAAAGTGATTTGAAAATTTTTTCAAAAAACGCCACATTATTAATTTCGTTGGAAGATTTAAAGAAAAAGAGTGAAAATAACCAAGAAGTTAATCTAAGCGATACTTCTAATCCAGATATCCAATTTATCCCATAAAGAGGTGGATTTTTCGATATCCAATCCAAAACAAGATATTTAAACGCTTTGGCATACTTTTCATCACCTGTATAATAGTAAGCTAATCCTAAATAAGGTAAAAACTGATGTCTATTCAATTCCCATACATATTTTATATCCACATTTTTATTTAAAGGATGTTTCATGATTTTCTCAGATTTGATAAAACTCCATCTAAAATTAGTAAAAAAGCTATGATTCCAATCTAATTCATCATCTGCGCTATATTTTTTCTCAAATATCGTGAAATCATTATTTACAATATTATTAGCGTAATTTAGACAATCTCTTAAAAAATCAGAACAAGATTCATTTATTTTTTTAATCAAAAACTCTTTTTCTTTTTCATTTGAGTATGCAAATAAATGATTTTCAAAAAATATTTTTTGTATTCCCTCGATATTAGAATTTTTATAAATCTTTTTAAAAATCTTATTAGATATTGCTGAATTTCTAAGAATTTCTCTTTTTTTTTGTAAGCTTTTTCTAATCAATAAATTACGAATGAATCTCCTAATTTTTTTCAATAATTTAGATATTTTAAAAGGCTTAAAATTAGATAATAAATTCATAAATTAAATCTCTGGAATGTTTTTTCTAATATCATCGATCGAATAACAATTAAATTTCATTATATTTATTAAATTTATTTAATATGATTAAATTTTAATTGATTTTTAGCTTTTCATAATTAAAATCTCTAGAATGTTTTTTCTAATATCATCGATCGAATAACAATTAAATTTCATTATATTTATTAAATTTATTTAATATGATTAAATTTTAATTGATTTTTAGCTTTTCATAATTAAAAAAAGATCTTATTGATTTGATTAATTTTAAATAATAAAAGAAGTTGTTTGAGAAGGTTTTTGATGATAAATAAAAAATTCTTTATACCTACCTTTATAATTACATTTATCATTCTCTACTTTCTTTTTCTCATAAATGTGATATTGTCTCCATTCAATTATGAGGTTCCAATTTTATCAATGATAGGTTTCGCCCTTTTTATAATTGGAGTATTCTACTTTTTTATAAACATGAAAAGATTTGAATACACAGGAATTTCGTTAAACCTTAGAATCATAAATGAGGATTTAATAAATTTCATATTAATAATATTAATGGTTATAACATTTTTTATTCCTCCAGTTCCAAATTCTGAAATGATCATTGAATGGAGTCGAATTTCCCTTCTTAATTTATTTAGGGCGATTGTATTTTTAATTGGATGTAGTATTACTTTAGGATCATGTATTTTTAAAATAGTTTTTCCTAATAATACGATTCACCAAAGGTTTGGTGTTGACCCTATTTTAGTTAAATTAGTTTTTTATCCATTAATATCATTTGGTGTGCTTGGAAGTCTAACTTTAATCTTTGATCAACTTGGACTACAGAGAAGTTATTTTTCTATAATGTTATTTTTATTCATCCTAATTTCATACAGCTTGAGCCTAACTCTTCAGATATATCGAAAAAAAAAAATCTTTCTTAATAACACAAAAGTAATTTTGTCAAGAAGCTCCCTCTTGATATTGTTTTTAGCAATTAGCATAATAATTATTACAATTAACATTCATTTGAATGCGAAATATCTTTATGATTCTGATTTCTATAGAATAATGAATTTCTCTGATTTTGTCGGACGCCAAGATACACAACTAGGGGATTATTTTTATAGTTATTCAACATATTGGGGCTATATTACATATAGTATTAGTACATTAAGTGGAATTCCTGCAGTTAATATAAGTGTGATGTTATTTCCTTTCATATATTTGTCAATTGCGTCTCTATATTTATTATTGAGATCATTATTAATTGACTTCAAAAAGATTTATGCCATTCTATCAGCTATTTTTGCTGTTACATTTTCATACTTATTTTATTTTATTAATCCACAAATCGAAGAAGATTTTATCTCTCTTTTCACTTACGATGCATTTTTTGTATTTCGATATAAAAGTTTTGCTATTATATTATTTACAGTTTCTATAGCTCTTTTCCTTATCTTAATTAAAAAAAGAAATGATATCTACGATATGAATTTAAAGCAAAAAATTGAAAATTTACTCTTAATCGTATTAGCAGCTTTTTTTTTAATTCAAAGTTTAATGATATATTATCTCCCTGTAATACCCGCTCTATTATTAATTCTTATCCTTTTAGTATTTAATAGTCGAGATTTCCATTTTCTTAAAACCTATCTTATTTTTATTTCATTCCTAACAATTTTTTTTATTTTTTTTGATATATTAGCAAAAAATATCTTCAGTTGGGCAATTTTATCGCGATTTTTTTATTTTCTTAACGAATCTATGTATCTTTCAGATTTAAATTTTGAAACTAGATTATTTATTAATTCTTGTTTATGTTATTCACTCTTAATTGGATTTCTTTTTCTCAACTTTTTATTTTATAAAATTAGATTAAAATTTAGTAGCTCAGTAGTAAGAAAAAAAAAGAAATTTAGAACTAATGCAAAATTTAATTTTTTTCTGATTTCTCTAATCTTCTTGGGCTTCTTAATTTTGGAAATAATTCTTAATTTAATAAGGACTATTAGAGGATTGAGTAATTTCACATTTATTCTCCATGTTTTCTTTTATAATTTAGGTTTTATAGGCATTTTTGGGATTTTTATGATGTATTTTTGTTATAAAAAAAGGAGAAAATTGTTCTATATATTATTTAGTTGGCTTTTACTCTTAATGGGAGTTTCTTTCAGTTTAATTTTCTACTATTATGTTAAGCATTCTTTTATAAATCTATATACAACACCTAAATATGATTTCTTTTTGATAACATATTGGTTTAATAGAATATGGCATTATACTATTATCCCTCTCTCTATTTTTGCATCAATTGGATTAATTAAAATAATAAATTATTATAATTCTCGGAATTTTAAAAATCCTTATAAAGTTTTAAAATCATTTCCAACCTTGATTTTAATATCGATAATAGTGTTCTTCTCATTTTCTAACACAATAATCGCGGGTGTAAAATTGTATAATTATGAGGGCATTTTAAACGATGAAGAAGCTCATATTATTAATTGGGTTTCTCAAAATACCCCCCGAGATTCGAAATTCTTATGTGACCGAAAAGTTTTAGTAGGACGCATAAAAGATATTACTCGACGAGATACATATCGACTCCATTCCGAAATGGAGCATGGCTTGCAATATTGGGAGTGTCCAGATGTAATATCAAAAACATCCTCCAATTGCTCTATAAAATTGATTGAAGAAATATTTAATCATAAAAATGTGTTAGAGTTTGTAGATCAAAATCCTAACGGAAGAGCTGAGGTTCATTTCAAATTTTTTTCTTATCAAAATAATGGCACTATTGATTTTTATATACAAACATCCAATAAGAGCAAAAGTGTTTGGTTAAATTTTTCTTCATATGAGAGTGCTCTTGGTTTTTCTTTAAAAATAGAAAATGGAGGGTTTTATTATTTTAACGGTAGTACTTCTATAAAAATATCAGAGATTACCAATAATGTTTGGTATAAAATGAAATTTGATTTTGAATGTACGGATAGAAATTATTCTGGATTAAATCAATATCATTGGAAAGTAGTAATAAATCAATCTGTCTTTGGTGAATACGCTTTCGTAAATAATGTATCCAATATTGGATTTTTATCTATGGGAACTTCGTTACCTCATTTTGATTACAGAGTATTGGTAGACGACTTAAAAGCTAATTGGAATCCAGATTTTAAAATTGAATATTGTTTGTTTGATTATTTAAAAATATTTGAATATTTGAAAGAAAGAAATGTTAGATATTTAATTCTTTCGAAAGAGGATACAGAATATAAGAAAAAAGCTGAAGAGTTTATTGATATTGAAAACGATTTGATCCCAAAGTTTTACAAGAATAAACTATATGAATACCAAGATTTGGTTATCTATTCTAATAATTTTTAAATGACAACTATATATTTTTTACTTATACATATGAAATAACAGTCTGTAATGGAAAAAAAAGAATTATGAATTTTTATAAAAAATTTAATCTTAGTCAATTCATTATTAAATTAAATGAAAAACACTCCATAATTGGAAAACCTGTTTTAATTGGGGAAAGAATACTTTTCCATATAAAATTAATTTTATCTACAAGATGTTTACAGTATAGATATCGATTTAAATATGGAAAATTAGATTTAAATAAAATTTATTATGTAAGTCCTAAACGATTTCAATTTTATTTAAGAAATAAATTATTTTTTAAATGGAGTAATTCTATGCGCATACTAGATGGAGATTGGGACTTCACAAAGAAACCTTATGAAGAATTAATCAGTTATCAAATGATAAAAGATGTATTTAAAGAAGGAAAGAGATGGGATGAAACTAAACTTTATTATATCCTTCCAGATAAAATAAAGAATGGAAAAAAAACATGGGCATTTAAAAATGAAAAAGCTAGAGACAAATGGTTTGTTCTAACAGAACAATTATATAAAAGAATCAGAAAATATGGTTATAAATCTCAGCAAGAGTTATATTCTTTTAAAAATAGGCTTGCTCCAAAAAAATGGACGCCCATTCTTGATGAGATTAATGCTGCTATTGATAGAGATGGTCAGTTTTTATTTATCAATGGAAAACATAGATTAGCTATAGCAAAAGTGCTCGACATTCCAGAAATACCCGTTGTAGTATTAATAAGACATAAGAAATGGTTAGAATTTCGAAAAGAATTAATTGAGTTTTCTAAAAAATCTCCACAAAAAAAGTTAAATTTTTGTTTTACTCATCCCGATCTTCAAGATATTCCTTCTCTATATGATGATTCTTGTTTTCAAATTATTAATCAGAATAAATCTGTTACTCAAGGAACTTTTCTAGATATAAGCCCAAATTTGGGTATTTTTTGCCATAAATTTGAAGATATTGGATTTAGATGCTATGCTATAGAAGAAGATCAGAGTTCCGATTATTTCTTAAAAAAAATTAAAAAGATAGAAAATAAGGATTTCACGATAATTTCAAATGAATTTCTCAACAATAGCACAAATAAAGATTTATTTTTTGATATTGTGTTAAATTTAAACTTTTCTCAATTAATTGATGAAATAGATGAAAATTTTAAGAGATTTATGAAAATTATTAATAATATTAAAGTAAAAGAATTATTTGTTGGTTTCTCTGAATCTATAATCTCTAAAAATAAATTTAGTGATCAGAACTTTAATCAAGAAAAAATTATTAGTTTTATTAAAGAGCATTCTTATTTTAATGCAGCAACATTAATTGGAAAAAGTAGTAATGAAATAATAATATACAAATTATGTTCTTAAAGATTAGTAGTATTTCTCTATATCCCACAAAAAATTTATCTAATTTGTCATTTTATCCTATTATATTATTATGAAAGTAAAGAAAATTATAAAAAGGCTTAGGGAACTTATATTTGATTTCTATGAACATTATCCTATATGTGGTAAAACTTTAGTTATAGGATGGGGAGTTCTTCATAAAACTAAGTTTCAATTGAAAAAAACTTTTTTTAAAGCGAGAAATAAATTAGAATTTGGCTCTTCTGAAATAAAATTAAATAAGATTTTATGGGTTAATCCGAAAAATATATTATTTAAATTAAAAACGGATATTTCAAATAATTCTTCTGTAATATTAGATGGAGATTGGGATTTGTTAGTAGAAAATATTGAATCAATGCCTATTTATCAAGCATTTAAACAGAGATTTCATGAAAATCAAGAATGGGACAAAATTAAACATCTTAATCAGGTAAAAAATCAAATTTCTAATGGAGAAGAAGTAATAGGTTGTAGAAATATTGAAGATTTTAATAAAAAACTTGAAGATCTTGAGATTTTATATAAGAAACTTGAAAATACTAATCATTCTCTCAAAGAAATATATGTCTTAAATAATAACGATATAGGTTCTCCAGCTAAAATAGATGAAATATCTGTTGTTATAAATAGAAAGGGGCATTTTATACTATTAGGTGGAGAATTTGGATTTTTCATTGTCATATTATTAGGTATTGCAAAAGTTCCTGTTAGAATTGTTTGTAGACATAAACAATGGGCTGAATTTAAAAGAACAATGTACCATTTTACCAATAATTATAAAGATAAAAAGATATATCAACGCCTTACTCATCCAGATCTAGAAGATATTCCTTATAAATATGGGGATGAACGTTTTAACTTAATTAAAGCAAACCTTTCAACAAAACAAGGAAAACTTCTTGATATCGGTTCAAATTTGGGGTATTTTTGTCGAAAATTTGAAGATGAAGGATTTGAATGTTATGCTACTGAAACAAATCAGTTATATGTTGAGTTTTTAAAGAAATTAAGAGATGCAGAACATAAAAAATTTAAAATTTTTCCAAAATCAATTTTCCTTTTTAGAAAAGATGAAGAATTGGAATATGACATTATTCTTGCAATATTCATTTTCCATCATTTCATAGTTAGAAAAAATACCTTTGAAAATTTAAAGAAATTATTAAGAAGAATTAAAACTAAAGAGCTATATTTTGGAGTACATAGTTATGATGAATATAAAAATAACAAGCATATTTATATGAATTTCAATCAAGAGCAATTCGTAAATTTCATTCTCGAAAATTCTTGTTTAAATCACGCTGAGCGTCTTATCGTGTATGAAAACGGAAGAGCGTTATATAAACTTACTTCAACTAATTAAAATCTTTAATAAAATTATTTAAATTAGACTACTTGGTTAAATATAACTATTATTATCGTTATTTTCTAATTACTACTATAAAGAGGCTATTAATTAAAATTATAATATTAATTAATTTTGCATACTTTTTACTATCAGAAATTCTTGGATTTCTAAATGTTTTAGAAAAAATGGTTTTGAAATGGACAAAATGATTTAGTTGAGAAAATCTTAGTGATTTACGAGAACGAGAGTTTGAGAAATAAAATGGGGGAAATAGGTCATCAAAGAGTAGTGAATGAATTTTTATGGGAGAAAATAATACAAGATTATAGAAAACTATTTAAAAGTGTCATTCGTAATGAATAAAAAGATATTAGTCACTGGTGGAGCTGGATTTATTGGCTCTCATTTAGTTGATAAACTAATTGAAGAGAAAAAATATGAAGTCTTCATTCTCGATAATTTAGAAGAACAAGTACATGGAAAATCAAACAATCCTCCAAAATATTTACATAAAGAAGCAAAATTTGTTAAGAATTCGGTAAATAATTATAACGATCTTAAAGATTTGGTTAAAGAATGTGAAATAATTTTTCATTTGGGTGCTGTTGTTGGAGTTGGACAATCTATGTATCAAATCCGGAAATATGTTGAAACCAATATTCTTGGTACGGCAAATTTACTGGATATACTTGTAAATTGCGAGCATTCTGTCGAAAAACTCATCATTGCCTCTTCTAACACGGTTTATGGAGAAGGAAAAGCATATTGTAGTCATTGTGGGTTTGTTTATCCTTTATTAAGGGATGAAAATCAATTATTTAATAAAGAATGGGAGGTTAAGTGCCCTGATTGTGGTTTAGAAATTAAACCGGTGTTAACGGATGAAAATAATCCTTTTAATTCTAGCTCGATTTACGCGCTAAGTAAGCAGTTTCAAGAACAAATGGGATTATTAATTGGAAAAACCTATGGGATAAATACGACGGTTTTAAGGTTTTTCTTAGTTTATGGTCCAAGACAAGCTCCCTCAAACCCATATACAGGTGTTTGTTCAATATTTAGCACTCGTCTGTCAAATGCAAAACCGGCAATTGTTTTTGAAGATGGTTTGCAATCTAGAGATTTTGTTCATGTAAGCGATATTTGCCAAGCATTAGTTCTTGCCATGGAAAATGACTCTGCTAATGGAGAAATATTTAATGTAGGGACTGGGACGCCCACAACTATAAAAGAAGTTGCTGAGATAATTACTGAAAAAATCAATCCAAGTTTAAACCCACTATTCACACATCAATATAGAATTGGTGATATTCGACACTGCGTTGCTGATATATCAAAAATTAAAAATAAATTAGGATATAAACCAAACATAAACTTTAAAGAAGGAATTGACGATTTAATCAATTGGATAAGAAACAAAGAATTTCAAATTAAAGATAAATCCCAAAATGCATTAGATGAATTGAAAGAAAAGGGACTATTAAAATAATTAAATTTAAGAATAGAAAGTATAATGAAGAATATTTTAATAACAGGCTCAAATGGTTTTTTAGGATCACATTTAATCGATTTATGTATTAAAAAAGATTTTAAAATTTATGGGTTAGATCGACCATCTTCATCTTTTAGAAATTTAACTCGCTATACCAATGGAATCGAATTCTTTTCTAAAAAATATAGGAAAAAATTCCTTGGAAAAAAAATTCAAATTGATAGTAATCGCGAGAATCTAATCTTTTTAGAATGCGATATAAAAAATCGGTCGTTATTAGAGAAAATAATCGAAGAAATAAAACCAAATTTACTGTTTCACTTTGGAGCGCAACCGTACATAATACCATCGTGGAAAGATCCTGTTAATACAATTGAAACTAATGTAATTGGTACTATAAATGTGTTTGAACCGATTAAAAAACACAACTTAAAAACTCGCGTTATATTAGCTTGTTCTGCTACAGAATTTGGTACAACTGCTAACATAGGACGCCCCTTGAAAGAAATTGATCCATTATTAGCTATTCATCCTTACGGAATTAGTAAGATTGCCGCTGAACTTCTTTCTCGACAATATTACATTAACTTCGGAATAGAAACAATTAACTTGAGGTTTTTCAATCTGACCGGCAAAAGAAGAACTAACGATGCGCCCTCGGACTTCATAAGGAAAATCGCTCAGATTGAATTAGGTTTAAAAGAACCCGTGATAGAAGTAGGAAATTTAAATCCTTATAGAGATATATTAGGAGTGGAAGATGCAATCAATGCTATTTGGCTAACTGCTACAACGGGCACCCCCGGAGAGACGTATCACGTTTGTACAAACCAAAAAGTCCAGATTAGAGAATTATTAGACATCGCCTTAAGCTTTTCTCAAAAGAAAATTAAAGTAGTTGAAAACGCCCCTCATAAATTACGAAAAACTGACGAAGATATAATAATTGGAGACAATACGAAAATCACATCTGAATTGGGTTGGAAGCCTAGTAAATCGATTAAAGAAACGCTAAAAGAAATGTTTGATTACTGGATAGCTTATTATAAAAAAAATCCTAAAATGTAACAAATAAAAAGTAAGAGTAATAATAATTTAAATAAAAACGAGATAATAAAATTTAAAATTTATTAGTTTTCTCTTTTATAGTTATACGTAATAGTCTTTAAATTTGCTTCTTCTAACTTCGTGTTGCAATACGGACACTGTACTTCAGCACCCTTTTTTAGTCTTTTGTTGATATTATCCTTTAAAGAAGCAGAGCAATCTTTATTTGGACAGATGTATAACTTTGCAAATACTTTTTCCTTCTCTTCGCTGAGTTCCTCAGAAGAAACTTCAAATTTTTTCGCCGATACTTTTTCCGAAATGCTTTCTCTTTTGGTTTCGATGTATCTCTTTAAATAATCGGTACTAGTTCCGATTGCTAATGAAATCGTCTCACCTACTTTATAGTCGTTCTTTTTACGAGAAAACTGAATGTTTCTTATTAAATCGTTAACTACGCGTTCATTTAATAATTTATCGTCAATAGTAACATCCAGATAAATATTAGCGTATTTGTGTTCAATTTTTCGCAAATTATCCGCAGATTTAACCGATTTTTTAATTTCTAATTCCTTTACATTTCCTATCTGCTTAATAATCTCTGGAAATCCTATTTCAGGCATGTCTTCTTTTGGTTCTATAATTATTCGTTTGTTTGGCCATCTTAGCCTTATTTTATTTTCTTCCTTTAACGCTCTAATCGATTCTATTAAGTCTCTTACGAATCTCATTTCTTCTTCTAATTTTGCGTCGATTTTTGTTTTATCGGTTTCTGGCCAATTTTGCAGGTGAATGCTTTCAGATTCCTCCAAACCCATTGACTTTAAGTGAGGTTTGAACATTTTTAAGAATAGCTCTTCGCTGAGCATTGGATTGATAGGAGCTAACATCAATAAAACATTGAATAAGACCTTATAAAGTACTGCCATAATCTGGAGCTTATTTGGATCGTCGGAGTAGATATCAAGTTTTTCTCGGTTTA
>Ga0209977_10000114_pt1 | contig 29976 bp, 44 predicted proteins | sample SumtaG_2_FD_183113 | JGI IMG/M metagenome (GOLD analysis project Ga0209977, IMG submission 183113) | Deep subsurface microbial communities from Indian Ocean to uncover new lineages of life (NeLLi) - Sumatra_00607 metaG (SPAdes) (version 2) | ecosystem: Environmental > Aquatic > Marine > Oceanic...
TGAACAATCGTTATGACGATATAAAAATAGCTTTCATTAGACCATCCCCTCCCGGCGGTGTCCGAGTTCAATTATCGTGTTCATTCTTCTTCGCTTTCCAGATCATCAACTAAAGGATCAGGCATCCAACCGTCAAGCGGCGCACATTGCAAAACGGCTCTTATGAGCGTGGCCTCCCCCAGTGTCTCCGCTTGAGTTGTAGCGACTATGTTAACACCATATTGAGTGGCCAATTTATTAAGCCCATCAAGAAATAGCTGGCGACGTTGTTCCCAAGTCATTAGTATTCTACTCCTACTCTCATGTTCATATACTCGATTGCATTGTTAGCGCTGCTAGAGATAAAAGCGATAATCCCATCTTGGGCGGAGCCAGTCACGACAGTAGAAAGCCCCGTCTTCATCCAGGAAAAATGTTTACTGGCGGCCAGTTTATCATCTGTGGCATGGTCAGTTACCAAAGACGCGATTAGTTGATCCGCGTGCAACGGAGTAAACGCCGCCGCACTATAGACCCATGTCCCATCAGGATCGTGATGGTATAATCGCACATCGAAATCATTATCAGCCGCCCCAGCTAATCCTCTGATGTGGACACTATCCACCGTGAAATCATTTTCCATGCACCGCTCATAGTTAGTCAGGCCATAGTTGAAGTCAAGGCTGTAGGTGGCCGGGGCACCGGCGGTGATATTCAATTCAAATGTTACGACGCCCAACCATTTTTTGGTGGTCTCATAATAAGTGTCCTGTACAGCACCGGTGATGTCAGCAATGAGGGTTTCATTATCGCCCGGTGTGCGACTACCTGCGTCGGTAATAGATGTTCCTGTCACCCGAATTTCTACTGTGCCACTAGCTGCTGCCCCCGCGCCACTCGGCACGATAAACGCCCGGCCAGCATGAGATACATTGGCGTCCCCAAATGCCTGGGTCGTGCTTCCCTCATCCAGGTTTGCGTCCGCCGCCGAAAATTCGTAGAAACCAAACAGGTAAATATCTGGGTTAGCACCTAGTCCCTGCGTGCTGGCTACCTCAGTTAGGAAAATCGGGTTACCGTGTACAATGTGATTATTGCCATCGCCGTCTTGCCAACGGAGTTTATTGTCTGATTGTCCCCACATCTTGCAATAATCAGCGGTGGCTGTTGGTGCTCCGGCTTCTTCTTTAAAGCCCAGGTAGCCATCCTTATCCACAACCATGTGGATACCGCCCCCACTATCACGCCACTCCGCAATAAAAGCCGTTTGCGAGCTATGGCCGTCTACTCGCAATTGAACCTCATCAGCACTACCATCAACATGAAACCGTGCTTGAGGAGAAACATTGCCCAACGATATGCGTGAATTGGAACGCTTGATAAAAAGAACATCTGTATCCAACCCACTACCAGCATCATTAAATGAGGCCAATTTCAAATCGGTGCCTACATTAGACCCGCCTTCGGCGCCATCAGTAGCTAATTCCCACCGGTTTTTGTCATCAGTCAACCAGTAAAGATAATGGTTGTTTGCAGCCGGGGTCTTTAATATCAGCACAGGTTCAACATCGGTGGAATTGCCAAAGTCAATTTGACCTTCGTCTTCTACTCGAAAAACAGAATTACCAGTACTTCGTTGAACATCAAAAATCTCAAGCGTGCTATCTGAAAAGGCCTTGAGTGTCAGAGCCGCTACATTGGCGCTAGGCACAATGGTATTTTGGGCGGCGGTGGCGGGGGTATTCCGTACCAGCATTGAAGACACACCAGAGTCATCTTCAATATAGAGGCCATCAGCTTTCATAAATGTACGGGAAAATCCCGCAACTGAGAGACCTGGTGCTGCCGCTTGTTCAGCAAAGCGCAAACTACTGATGTTAGCTAAAGATGCGTTAGGCATGGGTTCACCTTATATACTATCGAAGATGATGCTTTCGTCGTCATCCCAAATGGGTTCATCGTCATCGTCATAGATGGTTCTCAGTTCCGCCGGGGTAGGGTTGTCAGTTGATGTAATTAATTGATGCTTGTTAATTTCCCTCTGGTTTTGGGCCAGAAAATCCTCGGTGATGGGCACATACGGCCCGGCTTCTACCCGGCACTTGACATACCCGCCACCTAGAAATTGCATAGCTACCCGTTGGATAATGAAATCATCGGCGGACAATCCCAGCGCCGTATCGGTAGCGGCAATCTTCGTACCGGGAAATAACCCCGGTTCATAGGTCGTAAAGCTGATTTCTTTCAATTCGCTCCGGTTACCAAACTCGGCCATCGCCCGTGCGTGAGCATCGTTTTCACTGGTAATGGTATCATCGTAGAGGGTATCGACCAACACTACCCCTGTTGTGTCCTGGTCTACTTCGTCATCAATTGTAGCTTTGATGCGTCGCTTAAATCGCCCTACAACCCGGAAAGAACGCTTGAGTAAAGAGGGTGCGGTCTGCCATTCCAACCAATGATCTTCAGCATCATACAAAACTGTCGCTGGTGAGAATGATCCTGTGTCTCTATCGGCTACGGTTTGTGCCGTCCAAATGGGAGTAGCGTCAATGTAAATGTTTTTATAGATTACCGGAAAGGTGCTGCCAGAAGCCGGGTAATAGGTTTCTTGTAGATCGAAGTGGGTGTTTTGACCGTCGGCGGGGTATTCAAAATCAACATCCTCGTAGGTGGTACCCCCAATGACAATCAGGGAATTGATGCTATCGGCCCCCGACACGTCAAATGATAGGTCTTCCATGTATTCATCCATGTTGCCGATGTCAATATCGAAGTCGGCAAGATCGGCGTCGGCGTTCCAGTTTAATTTTTGCGTCACGATATATGATGTGCTACCGTCGGCGACACCATGCCACTCTGCCCCCGCCGAATTACCATCAAAATAGGGCCCTGGTGCTTGGGGAACAATATATAATTCCATGCTAACATCGTCAATATTGCCGTCGAAATCAGTAGTCGGTATAAATTCTAAATCCACACCATCGGATGTGATTGTTTCGCTATAAGTATTATCAGTACTCCTGGCCGTACCCAGATTACCTATTTTTGGGGTAATTGTCCCGGCGGTTCGGTTGGTAATAGTAAAAGTGATCCGATAATCTTCGCCAACATCCTCGGCTTCAATTATGTCATCTTGGGAAATCGGCTCAATTGATCCTGCCGTATGCGTAGCTACCCCATCGGCAATAGCCCAGTTGGCCCCCTTTGTCCAATCGCTATCGGCAGCAAACCCGCCGTTCGTCACAATATCAGGGCCATAAGTCTCAGTGGTTGGTGGTATCCCCTCAACCTCTTTAATCGACACGTCGTCAATATCACCGTCAAATAAATCTGATGGAATAAATACCAAGTCTTCCTCGCCCGCTTTGATAACTTCCGTGAACGTATCATTGGTATTTTGTTCGGTGCCGTTCTCGCCGATTATCGGTCTAATGGTTCCGGCAGTGCGATTAGATATGGTATAAGTCAACGAATAATTTTTACCAATAGTCAAAAACCCATCTTGCGATAAGGAGAACGTATTCCCTGGTGTATGCGAAGCTACTCCGGCAGCAATGGCCCAACCCGCGCCAACATTCCAGGATGCAGGATTGCTCATATCACCATCGGTTACTAAATCGGCGCCTAATTCGGTTTCACCACTGTATACGATCTCTACCATGCATTTATCAAATGACAAGGTATAAGCACCAGAGGCACGGACGGCGTGGATTGTAAATTCAATATGCCCACTATCTGGAAATTGACTTTCATCACTTAAGTCCCAAGATTTGCCCCACGTTGTCCAGCTTGTTCCAAAGCCCGTTACCAAATTCGATTCACCGCCAAAATATGTCCCACTTTCGTCATAAGTTCTGATATGAACAGAAACGGCGACATTAGCACCAGCATCTATCTTCATCCGAAAGCTAAGTGTTACCCATGCGCCCTGAGAGCCGCGATGGAAGGGGATAGTATGTGTGCCATCTGGGGCCGTGCGCCCTACTCCTATATATGTATGGTCAGATACTACAATGCGTTGTGACGTAACTTGGTATCCGCCCCCCGATTCTCCAAAGCCTGCCCCCCATGAACCGCTACCAGGGGCCCATGCCCCTATTGCCCCATTAGGATCGTCATTATAATAACTAGCGTCGTTGGTCAGGTTAGGATTTAAGATGAAATTCGTTCGTAAATCATCGACCGGCGGTAATCGCCAATTTGCCCCGACCCGTTGCGCCAATTCATACATCGCTTCTAGGATATTAGGGTTGCGAAACTCTTGGGTGATGTCTTCTGTGCTCAGCCCGGTGACGTTAGTAGAAAAATCAAATAGACCGGAGAGGTCGGGCACACCGTCGGTAAGCAAACTACCCAGTATTCCATCATCAGTGTCAATGTACACAGCATCTATATGGCTCTTTTGTAACCGCACTTTCAAGGATGAACAATTAATTGACATATCTAATTTAACGCCACGTTTCTTTTTGCTGTAATCGGTTATGTAGCCCCAGAAGTAGGTAATATCCGCTTTCAGATCGATCACATAGATAATATCCCACCGATCTATGGAAAAATCTTCGGCGTCCTCAACAACCATATCGCAGGTGTCTATGCGCTGTTCGCTTTCCAGGTTGATCCGAAGGCTTTCTTTAGGCACATGAGAAGTAACGTCCGCCCCGTTGACGACGATTTGCAGATGGGTTAACTGTGTTGGTGTCGGCATTAGACATTACTCCGGGCAGAACCGCCACGTGTGCGCACTGTATTCTTGGCAATTAATCTCGACACTTCCCGCACGTGTTCCGCCGGGGTTCCTGGAGGCAAATGGAAATGGTTTTCTTGATGTTGGACAATTACCGCTCCGCCGCCCCGTCCTGTCGTCGGTGCGGTAATTCCTTGTGCCAATCCGGTGGTAATATCTTGACCTATCCCGGCCATGACTTTCGAGGCGGAGGCGATACCAAGCGATTGCATCACACCTTGAATTAAGCTGTCACCGATAGTTACTCCTTGCTGCAAGGCTTGAGCACGAATAGCTTGCATGGCCTGAATAGACGCGGCGGCCTCTTGTCCCAGACGTTGCAGATGCGTACTCACTTGTCCGGTTTTGAGTACGTTAAGTAAGTCGCCGATCCCACGCTTACCCTGTTGCCTCACTGCGGCAATAGGACTGCCGATAGACCGAGTAAGTCCTCCGGCTGTAGATGTGAGGGCGCGGATAATTGAGCTTGTCATACCACCGCCGCCACGTCCCCTACCGCCAGCTTGCTGCATAACAGTATTGATTTGTTTGTTGGCCTGATTCACCCCAGCGATAGCCGCGTCTGCATAACCCTGTGCGAAACTGGCTCCAGCATTGTGACCGATCTCAGCCATGACTTTTGAGGACGACGATATACCGAGGACATCCTTCACGGCATTAACAGCTTTAGATGCCATGTCTATCGCCGCTTTTACCATTTTAACGATGAAATCTTTGACAGTTTCGATAATAGCATTTAATGACGCCTTGACCAATTCGAATATCGCCTTTGGCACACTTGCCGCAAGATCGAAAACATTGCCAACTACCGCTTTGATTAATTCCCATAACCCCTCGAAAAAGTTGGTGAAATTATTCATTAAATCAGGCAATAATTTTCCAATTCGCTCCCCTACGATTTCTACCCCTCGTTTGAAATCCTCCCAAATGCCCTGTACCTTTTCCCAACCTTTTGCCATACGATCATGAATAAATTCAAACATGTCACCCAAATTTATCCAATTCTGTATGAATTTCTCAATGATAGAATTGAAAAATGCCGTCGCCTTATCCCAGTTATTGGCTAACCACCAGATGGCAACCCCTAACGCAACCCCGGCGGCGACAACGGCGGCCCAGGGGAGAATAACAGCCCATGACGCGGCGGCAACTGCCGAAAGACCTCCAGTTAGAATACCAAACCCCGCGGATAATCCTGGAATAAGTCCCATAGTAAAACTGAAGATTGTAGTAAGCGCTCCCCATGACATCATGATCTTGCCCACAATCCAAAGCACCGGCCCGGCGGCGGCCAACAATGCCAGAAAAGCAACTGCGATTTGCTGAATAGGCCCCGGCAAATTTGTAAATGCGTTGACGGCTTTAGTTAAAAAAACTACCAACGGTTGGAGAATGTTCTCCACGAATGGGCCTATAACCACAATAGCTAGTGTCTGTAAACTACCCTTGAGTTGGTTTACGGCTCCGCTAAAACTCTCCATTTGTTTGGCGGCGACTTCGTTAGCCGTAGCAGCTTCAACCATCTTTTCGTTCATTTCGGAAATACCACCAGCAGCAATAAGGGCGGCTAATCCCTTTTTGCCAAACTGTCCAGCAAGGTCTTGGATAATCAATAACTTTTCGGCTTGGGACATTCCTTCCATGCCCCTAACAATATTTTTAATAATATCGTCTAAGGGCAAAATGTTGCCTTGCGCATCCTTCCACGAAGTACCCAACATATTCCATGCTTCTATGGCCTTCGGCGTTTGGCGTGTTATATTCGAAATTATTGAACTAAGTTGAGTTCCTGCGTCACTACCTTTGATACCTGCCTCAGCCATAACAGCCAACGCCGCCGCCGTATCACGGGCATTGACCCCAAACACATTCGCATTAACACCCGCGTTCACAAAAGCATCAGCCATGTCCTGAATTGTAGCTGATGATGAACCAGATGCTTGGGTAAGAATATTTACAACTTCGGTAGAATCTTCAACCCCTAACTGAAATTGATTCATAATATCCGTAACAATATCGGCAGCGTTACCAAGTCTCAGTGTGCCCGCAGCCGCAAGGTCTAATACATCAGTAACAACTAAAAGCGATTCCTCAACGGTTGAGCCGGACGTAACTAATTCTAGCATTGCCTCCGCCGCTTGCGTGGCAGAAAACGCGGTATCGCGCCCCATTTCAATGGCCGCTTTTCGTACTGTTTCCATCTCTTTTGCGGTAGCGCCAGTACGCGCCTCGAAGTTAGTCAAGGTTTTGTCGAAGTCGGCATAGGTCTTTACGGCCACCGCGCCGATAGCAAGAATAGGCAACGTAAGACTACGGGTCATGGATTTACCCACGCGCTGCATAGTTTTACCCATGCTATCGGCGCTTACACCGATTTTTTTCATAGCGCCAGATGCCTGGTCTATAGCTTTGATAATGATCTTCAGTGTTTCGGTTGCCATTACTTCCTCGTTAGATTTGCTTTACGCTCAGCCTCTTTCTGCCCTATCCCCTCCCCCCAGAAATCCAAGAATAGCCGCTCGATAAACCAGGCGGGCTGTGATCGGAAGTCCTGGATTTTCCATCGCATTTTACGACATAGATGGGTGACAGACATTCCCTCTGGGAGAGAAGAGTTTGTTTTATAGGCGACTTCAATCTGCGTCCGGAAATTCTTCGTCGGTTTCAGGATTGAGCCTGTCCAACACCTCCAGTATAAAGTCGGCGTCTTTCACACGCAGCTTCCCCAGATTGTCATTTGTTATAGGCAATGTCTTGCCATTTTTGCCTCGGAATGTCCATGAGACAATCCCCATTGCCAGAGTTGAAACACGCAACAAACTGAAATTGGTATCCCGAACTTTGAAGTTTTGTCGCCTTTTTCCCCGGCGGTTACTGGGCAATTCAGCCTCTTGCCGCAAGCCCAATTTCACCAACTCTTGCGCTTCGTTAAACGTTATCTCACGAACCGTAACCGTCATCCATTCAGGCCACCAATCGGCCTGAATAGTTTCAGTATCCAGATCAAACGGATTGTACTCTGCTGGCCTACTGCTTTCGGTAGCTTGCTCATCTTTGGCACTCACAATCATTCTCCTCTAGGCGCTTGGATAGTCATCGACATCGTTATACAGCTTCACACTGAAATCCTTTGATCCAGTAGCGTCATAGACGCTTTGGGCGCTGACAGTTTCCGTTACTGAACCATCTTCGTCGCCCGGCTCTGTCCAATCAAAATACCGGTAAGCACCGTCCAGGTAGATATAGGGAATATTAGCCTGCCCACTATCTATTTCTGTCTGGCCCAATATGGCAATGCGCAAGAAGGTCGTTGTACGAGCATTGTACTTATCCTTTTCCAGTTCGGAAGTAGCTTCCCGGTTATAGATCAATTCCAACTCAACGGCTTTCTTATCTTCATTCAGGCCGTAGAAATAGAGCGAACCATCGGCCCCAAAGCGAGGGGTAAATTGGGTTTCTAATGTCCAGGTGAAGCCCCGGAGCATACCTTTTTTCTCAGTAGTCCCCCAATTAGCCACACTCGAATCGACATAAAACTCTACCTGGTTAGAAACGGCATATTCTACCGCCACCACCGACAATGCCCCTGTTATAGAAGTTTCTGTCAACTGCCGTCCGGTAATATCCCACGTAACCATCACCGGCTCGTTGGCCGCTCCGGTAATAGTCAGTGTCCGGGTAAACACAAACTCGGTTTCCAAGTTTTGGATACTGTCACCAAATTCCAGCGTGAATGTGTCAATCCCGTCGGTGATGTCCGGCGTGTTGGCAGTGGTTAGCCCCGGTTCAAATGTCCGCAAAAAAGCGAGGGGTTGGTTGCTTGCATCCGGCTGTGTCCGAGTGATATTCCCCCGAATGGAGTTGGAAAATAGCCATAGGGCATGGCGAAAATTCAACGCCATTTCAATACTACCTTCAACCAACGTGCCTACGACAAAATCGTCGGCCAGATTACGCGACAGGCTATTCCTATCCTGCTCTAATTGGTGAATGACTTTATCGCCATAGGTGATATTGGCAGTAGCTCCCGTTAGAATTTCCTCGGCTGCCTCGGCGCTGCCGGGCGAATCCTCAACGTTACTGATTTGAATGTGTTCAAATGCTTTTAGTCCATAGGCCATTAGATATTACCTCCCAATGGTATGTTATCGTCTATCGGTTCTGGCTCAGGTTGTGGCATCTCTTCTTCAACCGGGGGTACCGTTTCCGGTGTGTGTTCTTTTAGGGTATGCCGGTGCAATCCATTCCAGGTAGTATATGGCTTACCACATACGCTACACTGATGGTCGTGACTGCGGCTATATAGTGGCTCCCCGGCGGTATTTTTTCGGCTACACAACAACTCAATAAATTCTTCCATCGATTTCTTTTGCTCAATCGCTAATGAAATCAATTCATGCAGACTCAAATCACGCGCCGGAATGCACATGATGTAGGGATTACCATTCTTGCCATGATAGGCCAGGCCAGTTGGTTGTCCTGGATGGTTAGGGGTTGTGTTCTTGGTCATCTCATTCTCCGTACAACTTCAATCGGACAGGTGTCTCCCGTTCATGGCACCGTTGCCGTTTCACTCGTTTATCAGCCCAACGTTGTCGCCCACGCAACGGTTGCCGGTGTAACATATGAACACTATGCAGTATTGGCGTTACCCGATTATCACTGACCCATACCCCGTCACTATAGAGCGCGTCGTGAATTTCCCGGTACTCCATTTCCCCCTTGTGTTGGAATAACCGTTGGGGCCAGAACCTATGCCCGCCACCTAGCATAGTAAGCGACACCCTGAAGGCCGGAACGTCGGGTAACTGGTCTGGCCGGGGTAGGGGCGTCAGGAGCATTTCATCGGCGTCAATGATGAAATACCAGTCACCGTCATTGCCTATTAGATATTGATTACGCATGGTTTGTTCGTCTGGCCAGGGATGAGGGTTATGTTTAATATGGCAAGCGAAAGATTGTGCAATCTCTATCGTTCGATCTGAGCTTGTACCTAATTCACCCGGCATTTCGGCAATGCGTCCCTCTACCAAAACAATTTCATCCACATGGGACGCTATGCTCTCCAGGCAACCGGGCAATAGTTCCTCTTCGTTATAGGCAATGATACAGGCTATCATGCGGCGCTTGGTACCCATTTATTCGCTACGTTCCGCTATGGGGCGCTCAGGCTGGTTTAGGCACCATTTTAGACATTCTGTATATGTGTTTCCTGTAAATAATACGCCATGGGTCTTGCCCTCTTTGATTTCACAATTGCATACATGATATGCGGGCAAAGAATCAACTCTCTTGATAATCGCCATTAGTCGAGTGTGATGCAAATAGTGCCAAAAAAATATTTCAGTCTCTTCCCACAGTACCGCTTTACGCGCCAATTCCATCAAACCGATTGATTGTGATTCTCTTGGTTTCTGCCATGTAGGTTGCAGTTCCCACGCACTTGCATCTGATGTGTTTTTCATTTCGCTACCCTCTACTAAACTCAATCAATATCCGTTGGCCGATTTTCGTCGCCAGTCGCTTACCCTGGCCTTTGACTTCTTTCCATTCCTCTTCGAACATGTGTATGCCCGTCGTACCCTCTCTGGCAATCTTCCACAGCACGGCGTAGACGGGGATGTTGTGCCTATCCGCCCAGCCTTGCAAAGCTGCCCTCGGTGCCCAGTGGGGGCGGGTGTCTTTCTCTACAAATATGGCATAACGATCAGCCGTCTTCCCCGGATGGATAACAAACTCAGCCCTGACATGCGACGAACGATCTTTGGAACGCATTCCTTTTAACAGTGTTCCCCTATCGACACGGGGGGCTTTTTCAATCCGTTCCTGAATGCCCTTTTTCGTGGCATCAGCAACAGGTTCTATTTCCTTTTTAGCCCACTTGACGATACGACCATCGGCGGCGCGGTCAAGTCTACGGTGCAATTCCTTGCCGCCGATGACGGTAATCGAAAACGCCTGTCCCGCCATTATGACCCGGCCACGTAATGCGCGGTAATTTCGAATTCCTCAAACCGGTATTCAACGCTAGAGACGAAGACAAACCCGGTAGTACTGGGGCTATCTGGCACTTGCAGGTAATCCGCCCCAGCGATACTGCCTACATTGTCGCGTATCGTCTGGCGGAACACGCGGCCAAGTTCATCTAATTGATCCTCGGCTTCGTCGGCATTCCAACTGGCGGTATCATCCACAATAATATAACTAACCACTATAAAATGGTATGCGGTGGGGTTTGTATGTTGGCTCGCCATGCTCCATTGTGTGCCACCACTTCGAATGGTCAATACACTGGCACGTTTGTTAAACGAGTTAGGCTGATAACCATAAACCTTATCCCATTTATTAGTACCCTCGAATAATGTCACCAGTGCACCACGGGCAGTTTGGCGAGTAACAAATGTCGTCACGGTTTGTTCTCTTCCAATGAAATGCGCAGAAATCCGGTCAGATTGGTGATGGGCCAGTTAGCGACAAAACTAACTTCGTATTCTGCGCTGCCATCCACCATAATATCACCCTCTCTGATGTCTGGTATCTGGGTCACCGTCACGCTATCGTCGGTATGTTCGTGGTTTTCGGTATAGGTTTCCCATTGTTCGATGGCCTGGCCCGGCAATCCTGAGCGTGTAGTCACCCGATCCCCACGACCACCTATATCAATCGGCATAATGGGAAAAACACTTACATTTTCCAAATGGGTTACCGGAGCGGCGCGTTTGCCCGCTACCACTGCTCCGGCGCGCTTGGTCGATACCGTGCTAGTCGCCAAGTCTGAAAAAGCCATTAGTTCCCCAATTCATCCACGTTTTCGTCGTCATGTTCGGCAAAATCGAGGGTGATTACACCCGCTTCGATAGTTGATGTACTAAATCCATATTGAGATTGCAAGTCTTTCTTTTTGCGCTCCAATGTCTTCTCTAGCCGCGTTGCCAGTTGGCTCAATTTCTCATTGCGCGGCCCCACCTCTATATCCACATTGGCAAGGTTGTCAATAATGGTTTGTAATAATCTGTATTCAGTCACGTCAAGAAACTCATCGTAATCGGCTTCTGTAACGGTAGCTACATCGACATCAGCCACAGTTGTCCTATCAGTAACTGTTCCCCCTACCGAAATAATGCCTACACTCATGGGATCATCCAGGTCGGCGTTTGTGCCGACAATGGTAACCGCTAATCCGGCGGCGGTCATGATGGCACTGGCACGGCGTACCATAATTTTCTCGACGTTTATGCGGGTTAGCGCCATTATGCTTCCCCCCAAAACTCAGCCTCATTAGACAATACTTGCAACACTTCCTCAGGTGTTAACTTTTGCACTTCGAGTTTCGGCGGCGGAAAATCAATGCCTAAATATTCGCCTAGCGCCTCTGCTATCCCCGATCTAATCGCCGCGTCGTTAGGCCATCCCTCGTTGCTAAAATCGCCCGCCACAAGCCAATCAGTAGCCACTTCGTCTATACCAATTTCATTCCCGCCTTCATCATAAAGATGGGTAGTCGGTACATTGGGGCGACCATGGGTAACCTGTGCCGGCTGCAATGCTGTTTGCAGGCCAATAGTCAGACAATATCCCATCTGCATATCATGGTGTTGCGCTTTGGAAAGCCCAGGCGGGAAATCTGTGTTCAGGTGAATTAGGATATAATCTGTCATCAGATTACCCCTCCGGCGCGGGCTATGTTTAACCATTCGCTATCAGATAATCCACTACTGAGTTGTATATTGAAAGCACGTTTACCCAGATGGACATTATTTGGCGTATCGTTTTTGGCTCCGTGTACCATTGTAGCGAAATTGCCAACGAACGTTCCGGCAACGGTCTCGGTTCCAATTACTGCACCGTTGTAAATGGCTTTCATCGCGCCACCAGTAACCTGAATGCCAATATGGAGTATTGCTGTCGGGGAGCCTGTAGCCAACAGAACTTGCTCAGGCGTGCCCCCTGCCCTAACTTCCCAGACCAATTGCCCGGCGGTTGACGTTCCGCCCATTCGTATCCAGTTGCTCGCGTCTACTGTATAGCTCAAGGAATATCGCTCCGCCGCATCCCACGTGCCTTTTTGGATAAACATCGACAGCGCGAAGTCTGTCGGGTCAAGCATGGAATTGAATTCAGCGGACTTTACATCCGTATACGACGTTGATCCATCGTCGGTTATCATTACCGGAATGCGGCTATTGCCGTTTGCACCTAGCACAACGCCGGTATGGGTGCCCGATAACGGGTTATTGGCCGGGTCTGCAAACGAGGCAGACGCGGCGATGTTGGTTTGTTGGCAAGCCATGACATTCAAGTCTATTTCGCCCACAAAATTAGCGTCAGCGAGAATACCGAATGAATTGCCAATGCCACCAGCGATGTTTTCTACGTAAGTGCCGTTGGCGCTTCTGTTCGTACCTAGACTAACAGCGCCCAATCTCAACCTAACATTTCCGGCGCTATAATTTTGGATTTTAAGTGTCGTTTGCCATGTAATCCCTTGCGACCAGTTAGCTACATAAGTCTGGGCCAAAAAAGATTCGGCTTCTTGACTGCCATCACAAACAGCAATTTCACCGCCTCCATCTGACCAACCGGCTTGCACAGTCCCATACTGTGCAAATGTTTGTCCTACAACATTCCGCCCCAACGCCAGCGCGGTATTCGTCGCCGGGGCAACTAAGCCGGTTAGTTCCTGGCTATCATGTCGTACTGCCCCATATTTGTTCATGAGGTTATTCAGGACAGAAAGAAGAGAGCGCCTACCCAATACGACAATCTTGCGATGGAATGATCGTGTCATCTTAGTCAATCCATATATGGTAGATCATAGTCAAATCATCAACTGCAACAGCATTATAGGTGGATTGGTCTACCAGATAGGCATAGAACGTGCTGGGTGTTCCACCACGCAAATCAAGGCCAATATTCAACTCATCCACAGTGGCAATTTCTACCGTCCCTTCGTCACCGGTTGTAAACGTTTCGTAGGTTCCGGTGTTAATATCAATGCCCTTATTGCCCGGTGGCATCTTTAGCAAATCTGCTATCACCGCCGTAGCCCAAGCTGCATCATTGGCAATAGTGGAGGGCAGTCGCTTGAATATATACAACTTGAACGGATTGGTTTGTACGCCAGCATCGATTAGAGAAATTGCACGCAAAACACAACCATGCCAGGCTGTACCCAACGCTTTCGTCACAGTCTGCAATCCACCAACCACATCATATTGGGTATAGGCGCTTAGGGTCACTGTCAAAGGAACTGATATATCATGCCCTTGATTATAGATGTCATATCGTTTTGGCATTTTGTTTCACCTCTTGATTATAGGCAAAAGGGAAGGTTACCCTTCCCTATTACGGTCTACGCTCGTTTCTTTGGCCGCCCTCTTTTGGGCTTCTCTTCAACCTCGGCCTCAACTGTTTCAGTTTCGACTTCAGTCTCAACCTCGGCCAATCTCAGATCATTATCGATTGTCAATACTACCGGCGTAGATTGTTCGTCTGCTAGGTTCACCAGATAATCAATCTTTGTCTCTAGCGCCGTCATTCGCCCAACCAACGATTCTAAAGCCCTTTGGATTTTGACCATAGTTATACGAGTTGCTGCCATGTTGATTTCCTCTCCGGACTTTCCGCGTCCGTTGCGTTAGTTTTCAGATTCGTCATTCGTCGTTGCTTCCGATTTGATAGGTTCATCAAATTCGGGGTTCATCGGAATTTCATCGAGTTGGGCTTGAGCAGCCTTCTCTCGATCAGATCGTTCCATCCACTCGAACAGTTCGTCAAGTGCGGCTCCAACGAACTCATCGTTTGCTATCACTTCTTCGACAACTTCCCGTTCAATTTCCCAGTCGTATGGTTGCTTTCTTTGCTTTGGCATTTTGTCTCCTTTAGGTAATTACGAAGCCGTCGGCAGACATGCAGCCGATTGCCCGATTAGCGGCGTTATGCGTGAGTAGAATAGGGTCTGTGGCAAACAGATCACAGCGTCGATAGATGATATGACCTACCGTTGCAAGCTCATTGATACCTATCGCACAAGTTTCACTACCCCAACCCATGTAACAATCCTTGAATTCCGAGTGATAACCGTTGATGGTGGTGGCTGCGATTTGAAGTGCAGCATCCGCACCGGTAATATGGCAATCATTGATCTTACACCTATGAAAATGCGTTCCCGTTACTGAGAAACCAATATCAAAGTCATTGCCAATCGAACTTTGATTTAGCCAGTTGCAGTCTAGCATTTTTAGACCACCAGCTCTATCTACTTCAAAGCCGACTGCGGGGGCACCACCAGGAGAACCATTCGATGCAAAAACAACGTTCTCAAGGACACTGCGGAAAATATCAGCCAACTGGAAGGGATAGTTACTCACACCCGCTTGGAATTGGATATTGGCCAGATAAAGGCCACGTGCTGAAGAGGTTCCCGTCAAGCCGCCACCAGAACCGGTATCCGCTCCAATACGCACGATACCCGCGCCATTGCCACCTGGATCAGCGCCAATACCAATTACATCACAGTAACTGGGCAGGGCGGTAATAGCCGCGTATGGCGTTGCCGTTCCCTGTATATAGATTGTCCCACGCACATTTTGGTCATTGGTGGTCAGTGTTGCACGGTAAGCCTCCCACGCTGTAACAGCCGTAGAAAATTCATCCATGGCATTATTCCACGAATTACCGGCATTACCTGAATTGCCCTGTACATTATTTACAAAGTAGGTCTCACCTTTGTAACCAGCGCCAGGGTAACCGCTGGCATATACCGGCCTACCTTGCAGTACTAACGAATTGACTACATCCAATTCATGAGCCTGTATCCTACGTTCTCTAAACCAACCCATCATTCACCTCCGTTTAGGTATATGCCGTGGGGACGGTGTATGACGAACTGGCAACTAAATACATGGCAAAACCATTGAGACGGTTTCCCGCGCCAATACCAAAACGCGCCCGTTCGTACATTGTTTCCATTGGGAATTGTTCATCAGTGCTGATTAGCATGAAATCGCCAGTACCAAGCCCTGTGGTTAGTGGATCATGGCGCATCATTAGTGGCGGAGCTTCGTCCAAGTGAATGCCCAATAGATAATTGGCAGGGATAAAGTCCCACTGAATTACCCAGGTTCCACTAGCACGCCCCAACACTTTGCCCGGTGCTGTCGGTAGTCCGAACGGAACGTCTACGTTGTCACCGGTTACGAGCCAATTATCTGGCACTTCGGTGAAATCAGTTAAGGCTTCTAACTGACTGCGTTGGGCACGATTATGGAAAACGGCAATGTTATCGCCGCCGGTTGACGGCCCCTGATAATGATGGTCTAAGTCATCCCGGATTGTTTCAAGCGGGTTATTGGTATCATCAATATTGGCGGCGATATAACCGCTGCCAACATAATGATCCTCAATCGCATCATCGGTTGGCTCACCTATGACAGGCGGGTATTTGTCAGTGTCACCATTGGCAAGCGGCTTGATTGACAAACTGCCGTTATCGACATCAACCCATGTTTCAGTTACGTTATCCAGCAAACGATGCAAGATTTCCCAACGGAGGGTATTCTGATAGGCATTATGCCCTGTTTCGATATGGTTGCTTAATTCCTCTGCCGTCATGTAGGCGACATTGACATCTGTCCAGGTTTGCCCTTCCATGAAATCCTTCAATGGATAAGACACGTCCCATGAACCTGTGGCCTTGCGAGTGCCGGGGAGTGCCTGCGCTTTTGCATTGCGCTCTTGCATATAACCAGCGCCCGGCCTTTTGTATCGTGTGGTGAATTTCTCAGTCTTCCCTTGTATAAACAGGGCTGTAGTTAGCGCAAGCTCGGCATTGCGGTCAGCGATCCAACGCTGTGCCGTTTGCCAGGCCACCTCTTGCCCCACGGTACGAAGGAAACCATACTCATTGTCATTTTCGGCTATTGCGCCAAAGATCGTACCCATGATAGCCCCCTATGCCCAAATCCTGTTCCAATTGGCGTCCACGTATAGAACCAGCGTCCTATCCTTGTCCGTCATTGCAACAACTCGCCCACAATTGACTGTCATCGTACCTACCGCCGTGCTTAACCGCCCGACAGTATTCGATAGATAAACAGGGTCGTCATTGCTCATGCCGCTAACAGTGAACCCTGCCACATAACCCGTCTTCAACAAATCGACTACTTGCCCGGCGGCAGCCGCCTGCAAAGCAATCCCTCTGAATTGCTCCTTGCCACTATCATCGGCATCGGCAATTCCTACATCATCAGTGGCCGCCACAAAATAAAGTGCCTGCCCCTGCGTCACCGCCTCCACTGTGTAAAAGGGATAGATCACTGCATATTCAGGATGTATCACCTCCACCTGTGCGGCGGTTAAGGCTATCTCATTAGCCATTGTTTTTTACTCCTATAGACTGGCTTTCCTTCCCCGCCAACCTTTCGACTTGTCTTCTGTCGCATCAGGTACGCGTTGCGTCTTCGTCTGGCGTGCTGTGTGCGGTGTCCCCTTTTTATCTTGCTTTTCTGCCAAGATAAGAAATGGGTTTGCCTCTATAGTCGCCTTGATAGCCGCTTCAACGCCTTCTACGGTACCGTCCTTGACAGTTAGACTAGTCGTGTCCATCAACGTCAAGAGCGCGTCAAGCCGGTCTGGGGGGATTTCATGGGTCGGTGCTTGTACCATCACTGCGTTACGAATAAGCAACTGGTCATGTGCGGTCTTATCTTCAGCAGCACTGGTCTGCAACACGGCGATTTGTTCCTGCGCTTTTTCGAGATCGGTTTTCTTGGCTTCCTGTGCGGCTTTGTGTGCATCGAATACTTCCTTCAAAGTATCCATACTATCGACACCAAGCGCCTCCAAGATTTCTGTCTCTCTTGCGCTCTTCGCTTGCCGTGCCCGCGTTGCTAAGTGATGGTCATACGCCGATTGTGTGAATTGCAACTTCTCTTCGCTTTGTGTGTCACTCGGTTGCGTGTCACCCCCCTGTTGACCGGCGGGGTCACCGTCTGTTGCGGTGGTCTGTTGCTCTGTCTTGTCTTCTGGTTTGCCTTCTGTTTGGTCGTCTGGTTTGCCATCTGAAAACCACGTGAGCATCCAGATGATTAACGCGCCAATTATTGCAAACATGTTTCTCATTGTTTCCCGGCCTTTCCGTGTACCGTTACGTTAGGTTAAGTGACATAAAGTCCTGGTAATAATCATTCTTCAATCTGCTCTATGATCCAATCTAGCAATCTCGAGTTATACCCCTGTTTGGTTATCATTATCTGGTGCGGTAAGTATATGAATATCAAGTATCATTGCTCGTGGGATTTTAGTCAAATCCCCAGCGTTTTTATCCCCTACCGATGCGGCCAAAATTAACCAATCGTCGCCGTCATGTAGTAGCCAACCCACCGATTTCATCACCGACAATGGTGTTTGAATATAATCTTCAATGGTTAATAGATCATGCCACCCTGACATACTTTCACAGTCTTTCCAGGTCACTTGAGCAATTCGCAAAGGACTTTCTAATAAATTATCACTTGTCATTAACCGTACCCTTTAAATACCATATCGAGCATATGCCTGCCTGATTACACAATTCGCAAAAACAGTCGTAGCACAATACATTACCATGTTTAATCGATGGACGAATAATAGCCCACGCCCAGTCAGGTGCATCGAAATCATGGACATTCCGGCCACAGATTTTGCAGAATGCCGGTATGCACTTAAACCGTCGCAACAACAGTTTCCAATATAGGCGAATCATCTCATAGGCCCCCAGGGGTTACCCGCTTCCATGTCTAGGCAGGTACCACAACTTTCGGCGGCGGTTGGTATCCAGTCAATTCCCCTATCGTGATGACTGAGGAAGCACCGGCAGTTGCCCCGGCAGATCGTCGAGCCGTCACCAGGTATTCGTGGCAACGGTATCAAGTGGTCAAATTGCCGTCCCACCTGCTCAGCGGCCTGTTGATTCCATTGGTTCCAGTAAGATTGTTGACTAGCATTGCCGTACTGCCTGATACGATTGAGAGCTAATCCAGCGGTCAGTCCATCCACAATATCCCGGCTAAACCCTGACAGGAACGTCAATTGCCGGGTCAATGCGATAGAAACCGCTAATTGCGCGTCACCAGTTAAAAAGGCAAAACCCCCGGCGGCAAGAGCGGCTTGGGCTAGATGAGCGTCCTTGAGAGCTTGTGTATTTGCTTCTTCCCATTCATCAATCTGGATTTCTCCGGCATAGAGGTCTTCTGTCAGTTGGACTACTTCCTCTTCAGCCGCGTCTATCAGGCGATTGATTTCCGCTATGATCGTTGCTGGTGGCACCGGTTGCCCTGTCTGCGTGTTGATCCACTGGTTGACAGTTTCGTCAAACTCAACTTGAGGAAGTAGGTCTGCGGTCATTCGTTAGGTTCTATTATTTCTTGTAACAAATCAAGCGAATCGCGAATTTCATCTATGATAACTTGCGATGTTCGTGCCCCCATCATATCGTCCCAAAGCACATAGCCGCGCTCTACACCATGCCCACAACACACACTTTGCGCGCCAGGTATATGACCAATACACGCATCGTACCCCTCTTCTGTCGGCGGATTCCCGCATTGAGGGCATGGTCGCTTTTCATTTACTTCCTCACCAGTATCAATATATCGAAGTACGCCGCTAGTATATTCCGCCTTATGACCTCGATGAAATACTACCATTGACAATACTGTTACTGCCATGTGTTTGCCTCGATTTCTTTTGCCATTCCTGGCCCCACTTCAATATCGTAATGGCCGCATTTAGGACAAATACATGGTTCCATCCCAACTGGCGCAACCTCAATCCAAGAAAAGCCACATAGACATCGTGCTTCATACACCGCCCATTTGCCATTATAAGTAGCACCATTAGGATGGCCAACTACATATACACCATCGCTATCCAGTCTTCTTTCCAGTTTCACAATTCCAACGCTCCCAAAAACAAATCGCTGGCGTGCAAGTCGAACCAGTCGGCGGCGCTATCCAGGTCGTCTGGGTCTATGGCGGCCTGCTCCAAGAGTTCGTCGAGGGGCATAGGTTCTCCGAAGTCGGGCAAGGCAGAGGTAGCATCTTCACTCATGTTCTACCCACTTTCCATCTTCATACACGAACGTGCGTTTGCTGCCATCACGATCAACCAACGATAGGATATAGCCGTTGCGGGTTATGCACATGATAGCACCGTGTAAGTCATCCGCCTGTCGTAGATATTCAAGTACGGTATCGGTAGGGTATTCGCCTACCATTATCAACTGAGAACCTTGACGAATAGCGCTCCCTATGCGAGTACGATAATCATCGCTCATGATTCACGCTTCATCACTTCTCTATGGATAGCCGCCATAACATCTGTAATGTCTCTGGCTGTGTATTTTGGGTTGCCGCGCTGTCGTTCTAATAACGGTATCAAAAAGTCCATAATCTCACTCATCGAATAGCAATATATTTCTCCGTTTCTTGTTTTAAATTCAACTATGGTGTGACTATCAAACCTAATCAGATCACTCATGCAATCACTTCCTCACTCTCTTCCGTTCCCGTCTCCAGCGCGGCAGATGTCCCTGGTTCCTCTTCCTCAGTGACGGCTTGTGCCCGGCGATTGCGAGTAGCGGCCCGGTTATTGCGCACAGCTTGCCGTTGCGCCGGTCTCACGACATCCCGTATCTGCTCCGGCGTCCAACCTTGTGTTTCCAAATAGGCGGGTAAGGCAATCCCCGTCTTCTCAACGGCAATAGCCGCTGTTTCCCAAAACAGCTTGTTTTCTTCAGCCCGGTCTGCCTCAGTTTTGTCAAATACCGGACGCGGCCCAATGGTATGGTCTAAATCACCACGCTCAAAACTCTCTAGGCCAAAGCCCGCAAATACATCGTCTACGTCCCTATCCCCGGCAATAGCAACACACATTTGCTGTATATCTCGCACACCCCGGTCATAAGGAACGCGGCGTTGTTCTACTTTTACGACAGTAGGTTGGCGAGCAATCTGTAAAGCACGGCCTGATAAATCGCCAGTGGCAGCGACAATTTCAACGGTCAGTTCTGGATAATCACGTTCCAATTCTCGCAACAGATTGTTGATGTGTTCAGATACGCCCAGAATATCCAATGGCGCCACCAATGGAATCGCCTTAGCATTAGTATCAGGTGTCCATAGTCCCGGCAATTCTTCGCGCCCTGGTTCTGGTCTATCAGTAGAAGTCGCCGCTCCGCTTGTCGTGGGGGTTGTTGCTGGCTTTTTTGATCCAGTGAACAACCAGGGAACATCAACCGTTTTGCGTATTTGGTCGTCGAGCTTAGAAGTCAGGTCGTCAACTTCATGTACCTTGCTGCGAAACTTGTGTAGCTCCGACCATCCCCAGTCTATCCCTACATCGATATGGGATATGTGGACGAAGGGCACGAAACCATAATCCACTTCCCATTCGGCCTCTATGCCATTCCAGGGGTAGGGCGTCCCGTTTAGCGTTGTCAGAAAGTGGACTTGGCCATCGTCGGAGCGTGTTACAAATTCGTTATACTTAACCGCCGCCCGGTTGGGGTTGCGCGGATCTTCGCGCTCTTCCTCAAGCACATATGCCTTAACGTGCCCAAAATCATCTTTGGTAACCTCTTTAATCAGTCGGGGATGCACAACTTGGATGTAGACCTTTTGGCGTTCTACATCGTCAACTACACGCAAGCCTATATCCCCCATGCAGGAACCTAGCAGACTGGTCGTATCTTTCTTTTGTTGCCAATTTGACCATTGCCAGACTTGAGCTATGGCAGAGCGCAATGCTTCGTTTTCAGTGATAATAGGAAGGGCTGATGGCACAATCAACCCATCACCTGCCAACGGATCAAGAGCGCCACCTAGCAAGTGACCAACCCAAAAATCCACAATGCGCCCGGCGGGGTTATAGATATTGCGAATGTATTTGTAGAGGCCGTGAGCGGTCTTATAGCGTACAGCCCACGTATGCACATGACGATAGGCAGTGTTCTCGTAGAATGCCCACCAGATGGCATAACGCATTTTCCGCGCTTCATAATCGGAAAAATTGCTATCGTCAAAAATATCCATAACGATTTTGTTTTCACGAAAAGCGGTGACTGCGGCCACTATCCTACTCCATAAGGACATATCATCCCCGATAACCTAGCATGGGCGCTGGCAACTCAGGCTCTTCATTGCGTCTCTTTGACAAAGTGTAGAATATACAATCCTGACTCGCTGCCATGCCCAATAATGTATAACCATCATCCAATGCTTTACCAAGATTAAATAATGCTACATGTTCTTTTTCGCGTTCCAGCGTTCTATCTGAAGCAACACCGCGAAACCCTGAAATCCTGCATTTAATGACTTTGATTTCTGTGTTCATATCATCCCCGATACTCTCTGTAAGGGTTTTCGAACCATTCGGCGGTAAGTAATTCAGCGAACGGTGCATAGAGCGCCAGCAATACCGCGTCGGCGCTATCGGTAGAACGCCCTATCCTAGATCGTATGTCGTCTTTACTCTCCACCTTGATTAGTCCCCGGCTTGTGCGCGTATATTTAGGTGCTGTCAAATCACCGGTAAGTAAATCATCCGGTGGCAACGCAATAGGATTAGGATTACGTGGGTCAAGTAACTCTCGGCCATAACACCACCACAGCGCCGAACGTAGATTGATAAACCCCTGCTTCTCAGTTTCATCCATTAAGGTTGTCGCAGAGGCTACGTTTACCGGAATGGAATTGTACTTCAACTGTGCCAGACGGTCATGCACTCCGGCTCCTACTCCGATAACATCCACTGCAATCGGTGTGTCTCTATCGTATCCCAGTTGTTCTACAACCTGATCTACCGTTTCCATCGTATCTTGCTTAGTGGCGTAGAGTAGTGGTTGGATTACATGACCTATTAGATGAGCGATGCAGGTCTGGTCTTCACCTTTATAGGCCGGGTCTACCCCATAGGATTGCTTACCTACGCCCTTGCCGTCACAAGCGTACCAACGCTCATTAGCCGCTTCAACCCATGATAAGGGAATTAACGTCTCTTCGCTTTCATCGGCGAAGTTACCCTCGACACGGTTCTGGTAGACCCCGGACTTTTCACCCCATTGCACCTTGCGTTTATTTGCCCAATCACGGGATATACGCCCGGCGGCAATAGCCTCTTCCAGAGTAATATGGCGTGTCCACCAATCCTCATAACCAGGACGTTTGCGATGAATGTCGTAGAACCTGCCAGAAGTTAGGCCGGGCGTGCTGATCGCCAGGGCATAGGCTTGACTGCCGGTATCATCCCCGGCTGATGAGAACGCGCCCTCGGCTGCATCCCACGTTTTGTTGTTGATTGCTTTGGCTTCGTCAAACACATAGAGCAGCGTGTTCGCATGGGCGCCCTCAATAGAGGAAGGATCACTGCTTGCCAGTGCGAACGCTTCACGACCACCAGGCAGTTTAAACGTTTGGTCTAATAGTTCTTTACCCCGGCGAACGGATAACCCCAATTTGCGCCAGTCTGCTTTACTTGCCCACTTGTGGATTTCTGGCCAGAGGAACTTGGTCAGTTGCCGCCATACACTGGCAGTAGTTGGCACCTTCACATCGTCTGTGAATGCTGTCATACCCCACAGCACAACCCACGCTGCCAATGCGGTCTTCCCCGCGCCATGTGGGGAGCGAACGCCTACGCGCTTGTGGATCACTAGCGCTTGGAGAATCTCTTCCTGATAAGGCGCTATTGTCTCAACGCCCAGCACGTCCTGGGCAAAGGCGACAATCCCGTCGGGTGTGGTATAGTCAATAAAGTCTGGAGGGTCAAGCCCATCACGAAGCCCCGACAGTAATGAGTTTTCCAATACCGACGCTGATTCTTGCCAGGGTATCACGGTCATCAACCTGTTCCTTTATAATACTAACCACGGCAGCCATGAGTAGCATAGCTCGTTCGGATGTTATCATCTGTTGCATTTCCACAAGGCGTTTACGCTCACTCTCTACAAGCCTGCGGCGCTTTTCGATATTACTAGTTATTTCGCTCCATACGGCGTACTGCCGCACGCCCGCCTTGATAAGGTTATCTAGCTCAGTTAGGCATAAGGCCATGCGCGCACCGTCTTTAGCGCTGTAGGCCATTTGGAAATCCCGGTAAACAACACGTACTGCTTGCCAGATACGACCAGACTCGCCAGTATCTATTTGCTTGATGAGTTCAATTGTTCGCGTATCGATAAGGGCAATCTCGGAGCGAAGATTCAGAAGCTCCGCGTCGGTCTGGGCTTCCTCATACTTTCCGGCCAGTCGGGTAGGGAGATAAGAGCTATAGCGGCCATGCGTTGTATGTGGGGAATTGAGTCCACGCGGGGTCTTGCCTCCATGAACATGGCATACTTCATATCCATTCACCGGACTATTCCGACATCGCTTTCCAGTTGTTTTTGCTTTTGACTTACACCGTCCATGAGGTTTCCCATTATCCATGAGGTTTCCCATTATCCATGAGGTTTCCCATTATCCATGAGGTTTCCCATTATCCATGAGGTTTCCCATTATCCATGAGGTTATCCATATGGTTCTTCCACAATTTCGCGCCATTGCTCTTCATCCTTCACAAGTTCATTCAAAACCTGCGATAGATTATCAATCGCGCTACCATGTTTCTTCCGATATTCTTTCGCCAAACGAATAGCTTGTTTTTGCTTACGGCGCAAAGACGGTGTCAGTTTAGTTGGTCTAGGCATTGGTGTATTCTTTCCAAACCTTACGCACGGCATCCAAAACCAAATACCCTAACAAAGAATACACGAAAATTACCGGTATCGCGAAAAGGACAGGCGTGCCCAAATAGTAATCCTCAAGAAACGCCAGTGCTATATAGATAACACCGATAAGAATTATCAAACCACCGCCATCATCAAACAGGGTGGGCTTTACCTTAACCCGCCAGAACCATTTTGGAAATCCTAATATCTTCATATGGTAAGCCTCGGTGTTAGTCCCATGTCGGATAATCGTTGTAGAGTGATGGCCACATACTTCGGCTCAATCTCCATGCCTCGGCCTATGCGCCCAATCTGCTCACAGGCAACAATAGTCGTGCCAGAACCGAGGAACGGATCAAAAATGACGCCCATCGCCTTAGTCTTTTCAATCGTCCATGCGACTACTGCAACGGGTTTTTGTGTTGGGTGCAGATATTCACCGCGCTCGCTTTCTCGTGTTATCCCACCCCATTCGTGCCGAATTGCATATACGCCCCGGCCACAATTCGTCCACGCCAATTCACAATCAGATAAAAAAGTACCAAATCTATCATCGGGCTTTTTTAACCAAACGAAAACTCCGCCTGGTGGCAGCCTATCGCAAAAATGATTCATTCCCCATAAGACAATAATGGGATACCCTAAATATGGAACAGGGTTAAAAGGCACATCATCCCCTATCACATCTTCACGTTCTCTTCCTCGTGGGTGATTGCCAAATTTGCCACCAGAAAAACGGCTTGCGTCCGCATTCCAATTCATCCCATACGGCGGATCAGTCACTACCGCATCCGCCTTCTCCCCATCCATCAATCGCCCCACATCCTCTTCACACGTCGAGTCACCGCATAAAATCCTATGCGAGCCGTTTCCGGTTTTGCTTTCCACCTCCCACACCTGCCCCCGCTTCACCTGCCAAACTTCCTGCAATTCAGCGGCACGATCAACTTGCGCCCCTGGGTCTGGTGTTGGCTCTTGCCCCATTCCCAAATCACGCAAAAGTTCGTCAAGTGAATCCCCATCCCATCCAGTAGCCTCCATCAATGCCGTATCCGTAGCAGCTAAGTCTTGCAGCAATTCGGCTAACTGCTCATCATGCCATCCCCCGGCCATTGTGAGATTATTATCGGCCACGATGTATGCCTGTAATTGTTCTGGCGTATATTCGCTTCCCCGCACAACCGGCACAAGCCAGTTGCCGTTCTCCAGGGTAACCCCTAGCGGCATAGGCATCTGTTGCTGTTGCATAGAAGCCAGCGCCTTGACCCGGCCATGCCCGGCGGCCAGATAACCGGATCGTTCATCAATCATCACCGGCATTCTGTATTCTAGCTTGTCTATGGAAACGGAAATTGCCCCGACATCGTGGCTCTTCGGATTATCAGGATGAAACCGCTCAAGCAAATCGGAGAGCGGCATGTATTCAATGCGGATGGTCATTACTGTATCCATCCATATCGCCGTCTTCCATGTACATCCGAACCATCCGTTCCACATCTTCCCCCGCTTGCTTTTGGAATCGCGCTTCCACCAGATGAAATCCCCCCACCCCGATATGCGCCAATACCCGCTTCACTGTACCATGTTCATCAGCGCACATGTCTTCATAGGTGATTTCCAGGGGGGCGATACCGCGTGATTGAAAATAGTTGCGCCAGTTATCAGCCAAGAGTTGCAAGTAGCGGATTTTGTTGTCAATGCCTTGTCGGTTGTATTCTAGGGGAATATCCACCCGTTCTCCCCGGCACTGTGACCAGGTGCCCCCGGCCCAGACCCGTTGTAACGATACCGCTTGCCGGAGTTTGTCCTTCCGATCCAGGAACACCCATTGCAGAGGTTCCATCAACCTGGCATGGGCGTTCAAATAGGCCGCCGGATGAAGGTTAATTTTAGCGATATGATGCCAAAAGATTTTAACGGCCAAGACACCGTTGGCACTAGCTCGCCACATATGGGCAAACCAATCATGGTCGTAGCGCTCCAGGTATTCACGGGGCGTTCCGGCGTTGCAACTGCGCAACCAATGGCAGAGCCAATTACTGCCGGTACGGGGGGATGCAGCTATAATGTAGTTAGACATTCAATATATGCCGCATACCTAAAGCTATGATAGCAATAACCAGGCCATAGAAAACAGACTGGCTGATGCGGGGATGGTCAATACACCACACGACACCTCGATTTAAGACCACAACAACTCTAATCGTAGGTTGCCAATAATTCGCCCTAGACAAAAATCTGTTTATCATAATTTTCAATCTATCCCTTCTTCCTACGATTACACAACCGGATCAATTGTTCGCTACTGACACGAGTATCATGAGCCATATGTACCAACATGCCCACACCTTCGCCTATAGCTGCCAACGCTATCGCCTGGAACGTCCCAGTGATGAATATCACTGCACCCAAAATAGGTGAATCTAGGGCTATCAAATAGGACAACACCACCACACCGACAAAAGCGAACCCGGCCAGTGATTTACAGGCCAGACTGAATACGGATAAAATAGGATAGGCTCTTAACATATGTCACCCACAAACGAAAAAACCCGCCGGTATACGGTGGGCCTTTCCGATCTGAAAGGAGAAACTACGAATGAAACGTCTTCTTGCCGTAGGCACGCACCAATGCCTATGGGTAGCATAACAAACATAATAATGAAAGTCAAGAAAGTGGGCGCAAATTCAGACGCTTATCCTTTCTCTCCCCACCCAGCACAGTCCATAATCAATTCCATTGCATCGCCTTGGGTTAAATGGGCATCGATAACACATATTGATGTAGTACCATCCTCTAGCAAAACAATTCTCAGCACAGCATAATAGAGTACATCGTTTACCATATACCGGAATAATTTAAATTGAGGGTCACTCATCCTTTATCCCTTCGCCTATACCCTCTAGGCTTCGCCCCGATCCGTTCCTCATAATGCACCCTGCCCCGTCCATTTTTGCACCATTTGCACTGTGAATGCAATCCTTGTTTGCCATCCTGGTTACGGGAAAAGAATGCTGAGGTAGGGGGGAACCATTCACCGCAAGCACCACAGAATTTCAAGGTCTCTTGAAGAAGCTGTCCATCGCTATCATGCGATGTGCGCTTTTTCATCCACCGGGGCGCGAAATATCGACTCTCTTCGAGGATGCAACCAGGAATATATTTTTTAATCATAAGGAAGACGGCGGCCCACTCGGTGAGACGCAGCTTATAGGGGATCATCTCTTCTTTCATGCCCACAGTATACCACAGAATTATTGGGGCTTTACAAATCGATCTATCTGTGAGACAATGTAGTCATATCCGGGAGGCCATATGAAACCACCAAATCATGCTAAAATAATCGGCGTCTATAGGGGATACGATTTCCCTGATTATGCCATCGCGCCAGATAGCACAATCTACAGCCGTCGACAAAATCGTTATGACTGGGACTCGATAACTCCCTATTTCCCCTCCCCAGGACACAAACAGGTCTATGTGCGGCTCTATCATAACGATGGTCATATCACAGTAAGGGTTCAGCGCCTATTAGCCTTTGTTAATATGAGAACCCCATGAGAGGGTGTCCAAAACCTATTGACATTCTATTGGTTCTGTGAGACAATGTAGATAGAGAAAAACACATAGGAGTAAGCCGAATGACCAACCAAGCCCCAAATACCCAAGAAACAGAAAAACAAGACGAAGCCGCGCGAATCAGAGCAGAGATGATGGAAGCACGCGCCGCCGATAATCTAGGACTTGCGAATGAGTTGGCACGCCAACTACGAGTACTAGAGGGCAATTACGATGAGTGGAAGCGCGCCAAATTACGCAAAGCGCGAATTGCTAAACGAAAGATAGAAGAGGAAAAAGCTAAAGAGCGGAAAGCTGAAGAACAACGGATGATCGAAGCCGGATACGTCCAGGTTACCACAGCCGAATATGAGAAAGAGTGGGATGGTGAAGGCGGCGAAATGATTACTCGCACAGAATGGATGAAAAAGGACAACGAGGAAAATAACATCTATCAGAAGGCCGGGGCCGATGCCTACACAATCGAGCGCCTAACAGTTGTCAATGGCATAGTCACCGAAGCACAGTTACATGCCCTATTTACAGAGATTGAGGGTAACGACAGTTTACCCCACTACATCGGGCTAACCGTCGCCGAGATCGAAGCACTCGGCTTTACTACCGGCTATGATCCCGACATCATTCGCATGTGCAACCAATATCAAACCGGCTCAACTTATCATGGTCTAGGAGTCGGGCATGGCAACGCAAATGTACCAGCGCAAGTTATCAAGGTCGATACAGGACGCAAGGTTTAACCACCACCAACCCTGAGCGAAGAGCGTCCCCGGCGTCGCGCCGGGGCAGGGTCTTGAGCGAACGCACATAACAATAGAGCGAATGAAATGACAGAAAAAACCTTCACCATAAACGGCACCGAAATTATTTTATCTGGTTATCAAGCCGATGGAATTATTTTCATGGATGCTGCGCACAAAACGCAAGAAGAACTCATCATAATCCAGGCGGCACTTGAACAACTCGGTTGCACCGTAAAGTTACAACCGGTGATGGGATCAGATGGACAACCCATGTGCTGGAACTTAAACGCGGAACAACTAATCAGCTAATCATAACACCCTGGCCAGAGCACACCCCGGTGCAACTCCGGGGCAGGATCTTGAGCAGCAATGTGGCCGCGTAGGATAGGAGAAAACAGAATGACAATAGCATCATATCCAAGACCAGGAAAGCTCAGTCCTAGTGGCGAAGAGGTGGGTCCTTGTCTTAACGAAAACTGTGGACATGATTATTGTGAGTATATCCGCACACAGACAGCAATGCGCTGCAATCATTGCACAGAAGCACTTGGCTATGAGATCAACTTCTACAACATTGAGGGACATTTTGTCCATGCGGCCTGTTTTGAGGAATGGGCAGATTGCAGGGTTTAATCCCCCTACCCTGAGCGAAGAGCGCTCCCGGTATCGCGCCGGGGCAGGGTCTTGATCGAACGAATACACAGCATAATGGAGCAAACCGAATGAACAAACCACTGAGCAAATACCAACGCAAGAACATGACCCAGGAAGAGATCAAAGAGTATGAGTCTGAATATGATGAGGATGGCTATAAACTCATCGACACCGAAGACTATTGCGGTTATGTCATCGAAACATGGGAACACCCCACCGACTCTGATCCCTATAAAGTCTGGAATGATTTTGATGATCGTACTGATTGGGTCGATACGCTTGAGGAAGTAGCCCGATCTATTGAAATCACTAAAGGCGACATCGATGATGAAATCGCGTACTATGATGAAGAAGAAGAAACCGAATGAGTCAAGACAAACAAGCTGATGCAATCCTAACCGTACTGATCGGCAAACCTAAGCCGTTCCAGGTTACGTTAGGACAATTAAAGGATACCCTGGAGCGCCTGCATTACAGCGCGTTCTGGTTGTACCCTCCATTATCAGCTTACCAATTTCGCCCCGACGGG
>Ga0209977_10000115_pt1 | contig 29914 bp, 28 predicted proteins | sample SumtaG_2_FD_183113 | JGI IMG/M metagenome (GOLD analysis project Ga0209977, IMG submission 183113) | Deep subsurface microbial communities from Indian Ocean to uncover new lineages of life (NeLLi) - Sumatra_00607 metaG (SPAdes) (version 2) | ecosystem: Environmental > Aquatic > Marine > Oceanic...
TTAATTTTTATTTGACATTTTATATCTTAATTTTAATATTATTTTATATTTTTATATATTTTTATATATACTCAATTAATAATTAGTATAATTATATATTTAAATGTTTCGTATATAGAAATAGATATGATAGAATAATCCTAAAAGTAATTTTTTCTAACTTCACAAATATATAAAAAAATATATATATTTAAATTAGAGAAACATCACTTTATAATCAAACGCGATAAAAATAAGGAATATTTTTATATATATTAATAATAATAAATTGTTACGGTTGTAATCCTAATTATAAATAATCTGAACATTTATTAGCATAGTTATTTAATATTGAAATATATATTCAAATAGAAACATAGAACGGAAAAAAAGGTTAAAGAATTTTAAAGGTGATTCTTATGGCTCATATTAATAAGAACAATAATAATAATTCTGAGGAAACGAAAGAAGTTGAATCAAAAGACAAACCAATCTATGTTAAAGTAGATGAACATACTAGGAACATTATCGATAAATACAAGAATTTAGGAACGACAATTTCTAATTTAGTGAAGGCTGCTGTTGAAATGTATGACGAATACAATTCTATGTTACCTGAAGTTAAGGCTATTGTTGATACATATAAGGAAGAAGAGGAAAAATTAGTTTCCTTTTTAGAACGCGCAATCAGTTATTATGGCAAACAAAAGAATCTTGACCGCGATTTATGGGTTAGGTCTCGAGATGAGATGAAAATGATGCTTATTGGGAAAACAACTTTTAATCAATTGATCGCGGCAGCTGAAGCTCCTGAAGAGGCTTTAGATAAACCTTTTAAAAAAAATGTAGCGTTTGACTTAATCTTATGGTATACCGAAAAGCCCCTTAAAAACCTTACAATAGACGAAATAATCACTACCATTCAAAAAATCTGGGTTGTAGCTAATTATTTTTACATGATAGATGTTCATAAGGAAGGTGATGAGTTTCATTTATTATTTAAACACAGGCAAAACAAAAGATATTCGCGCTACTGGCTTGGCTATTTTTCAGAAGTATTCCTATCAGAAGACTTAAGCTTTAAATGCATAACAGAAGGTCAAGCGTTTGACGAAACTCTTTCTATGACTATTAAAGTAGGGTACAAAAAAAAATAGAAGTTAAATCTTAAGATTTTTAAAGTTTTTAATGTTTCTAATTATTTTGCTAACTCGTCTTCTTGCATTATACCTAGCTTATTTCCTTCAGTATCCTTAAACATGTAGAAATGACCGACTCCGGGCACTGTTATTTTGGGCGAGGCTAAAGTTCCTCCATTCTCCTCAATTTTTTTACTAAATTCATCGACAGAAGATACATTAATATAATTAAAAATCTGATCTTCTGCTTGCTCGCGTTTTTGTATACCGCCCTCTATTCCTTTTTCATTGTCATCTCCGGCATCAATCGTCCAATATTCTACAGGACCTTCCCATTTTTCGATTTTCCAATTAAACACATTTTCGTAAAACTTTTTAGCTCTTAAAGGTTCATCAGCGTTAATTTCAAAATGAATAACTTTTGGCAAATTTATCACCTTATTATTTAATGAAATATAAGATTTCTAATAACTATAAATAATAATTCATTATAAATCAAAAAATTTTAAATTATTGAACATAAAAATTTAAGATGTAAAGGTAGAAGCTTAAATTTCTAAACTCAAATAGAAAAATCTTTTTAATAATTTTGCTTTAGTTAAGATTATGAACTACTTTACCAAAAATACTCTTTTGTCTTTCAAGGAAGATGTTGGTAATTCTATCGAATTAAATTTTAACAACGAAAGTTCTGCGGTAGTTTCTGAGTATGGAGGGCGCCTTTTAGGGCTATATCCAAAGAACGATTGTTATAGTTTGCTGTGGATTAATCCAGAGATAAAAGAAGTAGTTAAAACAAGAAGAAGAGATATTGGCGGAGATAGATATTGGATTAGTCCGGAAAGAGAATTTTTTTAGTTTTTTTAGTACTTTCGTATAATATATCAAGATACATAGGGTTTTATCGAGTCTCGGAAAAGGAGGGCGTGTATTTCGAGTCTCGGAACGCGTAAATTCGAGTCGCGATATTTTAGAAAGTTTTCAGTTTAAAATTCAAGCGGTTTAAAATCGTTTCTTCTAACTTATAATTTAAGAAAGTTTTAACTAATTTTGGTTTGGATTCTTGGGTAGAAAGCGTAAGTTTGGCGAGGCATCGGGTTGGGTGAGCGTTAGGGTTCCAACGAGCAAGATATTGGAGTACCGAGAGGCAGTTCGGGAGTTCGTTGAGGGTAAGTTCGCGATCGAGTTAACTTTAGGGGAGGATTCCGCCTTTTTGTTTTTTCAAGTACCTAAGAGCAGAGTTGGCGAGTACAAAGTTGCCGTAGAGGAGTTTGTAAATGATTTGCTTGGGAGGGAAGGGGGAGCAAAGGGTTCTGAAAGGAATCTCGGGGTATCGGGCGAGGGAGATTCTCGATTTCGGGATTTTAGAGATTTTTCTGAGGAAAAATTAAAGAGAAAGAAGTAGGTCGTTCATTTTTTTTCTAGAACTTTTTTTTAAATTAATCGATTTTATAATAGTAAACGAGAAAGGATTTGGGATAAATATATATTACTATTGTATATATTAAATAATGAATGTAGCTAAGAAAAATCAAATAAAAAAGAGATAAAAAAAAGAAACACATAAAAGGTTAGGAAAAATGATATATGAAGAGGCAGCAAAGGAATATAAACCAACAGATAAAATAAAATACTTATTTATCGCAGAAGCTCCCCCAGAGAAAAAAGATGGAGAAGAGTTAAGATATTTTTATTTTGATAAGGTAGCAAAATATGATTATCTTTTAAAAAATATAGTGGAAGTTCTTTTTTCAGTGAAATATAAAAGGAGCGATAAAAAGCAGTGGTTGATTCAATTGCAATCTAATGGTTTTTTTCTAATAGATGCCATTCACACACCAATTCAAAGTGGTTTAAGTGATAAAAAAATAGCTGGATTAATTAACGATGATTTTCCATATTTACTTGAAAAGCTTAAAAAATTAACAGATAAGGACACTAAAATAATTCTAATAAAGAAAGTTGTTTTCAATTCTTTAAATAGGAGACTTAGAACACTTGGATTTAACGTTATTAATATTGGAATGTTGTATTTTCCTTCACAAAGTAATCAGACGCAATTTAGAGAGAAATTCAAAGAATTAATAATAAAAGAACAGATTTTATTTCCTAAAAATGAAAAAGTGATCAAATAAAAGGAAGTAAAAACCAAAATGAGCGAGGATATAGATTACGAGAAATTTTACAATTTGGAAAGCTATTTATTTAAGGACGTTACGGAATTCTTTCAATTAAACGGGTATATCAGTGGAGTCCAATTTTATTGTATTTTAATTTGGAAGGCTGAAAGAGCAAAATTTAAAAATGCTCGAAAAATAATAAAAAAAGAGGAATCTAAATCATTTGACGAGAACGTTAAAACATTAACGCACGAAATACATGGGGCTAAATCCGATTTAGATAGAATAAAAATTCTATTTGCTTGGGATTTTTGGATAGCTACTGCTTCTGCCATATTAACCGTGCTATATCCCGAAAGATTCACTATATACGATTTTAGAGTTGTAGAACACGAAGAATTAAAAAGATTCAAAAATTTAGATTCCGAAAAATCAGAAAGGAACGCAGAAAGATATTTAGAATTTATAGAAGCAGTTAAAGCGTTAAAATTAGAGAAAGAATTTAAAGATTTGAGAAGTAAGGATAGATACCTTTGGGGACATTCAAGATATAATTCGATTGTACGAGATATTGAAAGCGGTTTTCCTTTAAAAAATAAAAAAGAGATATAAAATAGCTATTCGTTTATTATTGCAAGGAAACCCCTTCGGTTTCCTTCGCGAACCTTCCCGCTCATTTTCAGAGGTCGCTCGGTTGTTTCATTCATAAATATCGCTTCACAACCGTCGCTACTCTAAAAATTCGATTTTGGTATTGGCGCTTCGCTTAGCGTGGCTTGGCGTCCTACTACCCCTTCGGAGCGGACGCGCCCGAGTCGCCACGGTGGGAGTGCATTTTTTTGAGTCAACTTTTAAATCAACACCTTTAGAATAGAAATTTTTACCATTATTTAAATTAATTAAATAACCTACGATTATCCTAGTTCCAATATCAAAAGTAATTCCATAATTATCCTCTACAGTGTTTCCTGGTTCACAAGCAATTATAGTATTATTATTCCATAAAGTAATTGTAATCCTGTAGTCACTTTCTCTCAAAATTTTAGGTATTTTCTTTAATAAATTAATATCAATATTAAATCGAGTATTACTTTTTTTATTCTTTCTTTGATTCCTGGAAACTGAAATAAAATACGGCACAGATCCACTTGACGATGACGCGGATGATGGTTGCATTTATATTGATGTATCTGATTGTTAATCTTCTAAAAGTTTTTTTAAATATAATCCTATTAATACCCAATTTATTACTATAACAACGCATTTTAATTTGATTCGTACATTATGAGCTAAATTCTGAGGAAACATACATAGAATTTATATATTATGACATATTTGTAAATGAATATATCATAAAATTAAATATAATATTTTAGAGAGTGATAAAAATGGGTTTATTTATTCACTTACCATATGATATAAAATGGAAAAGAGTTTGCGTTAGCAAAGATATGATAGATTTAGTAGTTTGTGATAAGAAATATCCCCTGAAGTGGTGTTCTTCATTAGGTTTTTTTTACTTTGAACCTTCGGAAGAATAACAAAAATATGAAAATAGAATTATTAGAAGTGAATAAAATTATGGGAAGTCAATTAATGAAAATGCCTATCTATATCCCATGGCGAATAATAGCTACAAGTCAGGATATGATGGACAAGACCTATTGTAATAAGAAATTTCCTCATGCATGGAGATCCTCTATGACAATTTCTGCTTATGAACCTAAAAAAGAGGATCTTCCAGATGATCTTTGTGGGGATAGGATAACCTATCTTAAAGTAACATGTTCCATTACAGGATATCAACCAAGTAAGGAAGAGACTGACGAGATTTATAACACATATTCAGGTATTGCCACAGAGGACGACATGCTTAGAATGGATAGGATACTGAGTGAATATTTTGCATGTTATGGCGCCTTGGTTAATGTAGCTGTCTTTCCAACTAACAAATTTAAAGAAGAAGTGATAGAACATATAGTTAAATTTGATGGATTGAAAAAGGGGGCAATTTATGGTAATCCTCTTAAATTGGGAGATGTTGAAATAAATGTTATCGGTGAACCTAATAACGTAGCTGTTGACGAATGTCCCCCAGGAGGGGATGGAATTGTTGAACTTAATTTATTTAAGAAAACATCAATTAAAATTCCAAAATCATGTAGAGTTATAGCAAAAATATCCGATCATACTGAATACCCAACAACTATGAAAGCATACAAAAGAACTACTTTATTTAAAACTCTTACATTACCTAACTCTCCGGAAATCCCTTTTAAAACCTATGATATAGAAGGAGATGATATTGATAATGTTGTTTTCGAATCACCGAAGAATAAGGCTTACCTCGGGGAATTTATATATTACACAAAAAAAAAGGAAACTATACCTTATAGTTTAGCAGATTATCCCCATATAATTGATTTTGAGCCGAAGAGACGTGATTTATATCAAAGCGCCACAGAAACAGGTGAAATACTCACTGCTTCTGTATCAAGTGTTTCTGTTGATAAATCATATGGTACTATGGAATCATCCGAATCTGCAATTTCACATACAGGTAAATATGAATCTCCTGAAACTCAATATGGTAAAGGAAGTGCTGCACATACAATGTCTCATAAAAGAGGTGATCAGCATACACAATCCTCTAGCACCACAACTGATGCATCTAGAGAGCGCCGAGAAAGTCTTTCTACTACAACTCACCTTAGCCAAATGTATAATATACTTAACTCTTATCATCAAGGTACCAATCGTGCTACATTTTTAATGTTACCTCGCCCTCATACACTCCCAACAACTGAATTCCGAACATTTGCACAAGGTCTTCGCGAAATTGAAGGTATACAAGAATTTATCCTAGTAGTCTCACGTCCTAAAGATATTGAAGGTTTGTGTATAGAAGCTTCCTTAGAGACAGGTCATTTTCCTGAAGATGTTGAAATATTTCCAACTGAAGTTAAATATGAAAGAGGTCCACGTATAGATATTGAACTTGGACCTATAGTGGCTAACAAACCGAATGCTATACCCTCTAAGTTGGATATACTGACTGGGAAAATTCTGACTGGGACTGATTTTACAAGGAATACAAAAAGCATCGCCGAGGTGTATGATATTCCTATAGAAGAAGGTTGGGAAATTGATCCTACATATAGTGGGGATGGAGTGAGTGAAGAAGAGTATAGCAATGATAATGCATATGGAACAACAAGTATTTATGGGTTGCTTGAAGAAGATAGAAAAGAAGATTATTCTTATAAAATTAGCGCAGGTAAACTTATAATTAACGGTTACATTCGAAGTGGATTTACTAATAATACTACATTTCATAGAAAGTATAAAATATATCCCCGTAGGAAAATTAGAACAGCAGCAGGACCACATGCTGACACAACAAAATTAATCATAACAAATAGAAGCTTATGCGTTTGTTTTAATTCAAATGATAATAATAACAATTGTTTTAAAATTATACCAACCATTCAAGTGACTCTAGTTCCTTACTACCCTCCTATTTCTATTGTTGCTGAAACTCCTATTTCAGTTAATGGCAATATAATTATGGCCACCGGCGAAAAAATGTCATTTTATCCGGTCATTAAAGAAGGTCTTAAAAAGATAGGAAATGCATTAATGACGAGTTGGAGGCACCCAATGCGTCATCAAGAAGGAGAAATTGATTTCATCGATACTGATTACTTTAAAGAGAAAATAAAATCTATCTTGCCAAAAGATCATATAAATAAAAAAATAACTGATATTAAAAATGTTTCTGATAGTATTGTAAGTTCTCTTGGAAAAGATCTAACAATTGGTCAAGCTTTAAAATTGGACCTTTCTACGCTAGTGAGAAAAACAAAAATTAGCAAAAAAGAAGCAATCAATTTTAGGCGTAATCTCATTGGAGCTTCTCCAAAGATAAATCAAAAGAAAAACAAAGATACAAATCAAAAAAATCCTATTAAAGAATCTAAATAAAAAGAAATTCTATATACTCATTTTTTTTTATCAATAATATATTAAAATATATTATAATAAGGAATAACCCATGCCTGATGAAGGAGCTGGTCAAGTTTGTGATGAGCAATCTTCTAATGAAGAAAAATTAGAAGATCTTAAAAACAAAATAAAGAAAGGTGATGATGATTTAGATAAGCATGTAAAAGATTACATAGATCTTTATCTAGACATTGATGGACATCCTGAAAAGAACTTTGAGGGTTCGGAAGATATTTCTAATCTTGCAGAAGTTATCTCAGACTCTCTCGATAACTCTGTACCTGCAAATATAATAAGACAGCATTTAGAAGCAAAAATCAAGATGTGGGAAAATTCATGCATAGATCCATCAGAAAAGAGCATTCACGAAGTTGATGATCCTATAATGATGTTTAATGGACAATTTGTTCATGAAAGTATTGATTTGAAAATAATTGGAGCAGGTATGGATTTTGTTTTTAAAAGATTTTATAAAAATCAAGCAAACTATGATGGACCTTTAGGATATAATTGGGATCATAATTATAATTTATGGTTAAGGATATCAAATCAGACAATTTTTCGGTCAACTGGTGAACATAGAGAGGATATATATAAAAAACATCCAATTTATGATTATTGGATGCCGCCTAATGGACAACATAGTATTATAGTAAAAGTAGGACAATTGTATGAATGTCAGATGCCAAATGGTATAAAGTATGTATATACACAACATCCCAACTATCCATTTATATACCTTATTTCAAAAATAGTGGATAAATTTGATAATTATATTGAATTTCATTATAATCCAGATTGGAAATTAGAATTTATAAAGATAAATAATGATCATCGATATGTTAAATTCATTTATGATGAACAAGGTAGAATTGTTAATTTAATAGATTATACAAAAGAGTTCAATCCTTTAGGTCGTAGATGGATTTATATATACGACTATTTTGGGGATCTAGTCTCTGTTACCACAACACCTACCGATCGTTATACAGAAGGATTGACAACAATTTATGAATACAGTTCTTCTTCGTATACTGACATACTTCAACATAACCTAACTAGGATAATTGATCCCGTAGGACAGATTTATCTTGAAAATGAATATGGTGCTGAACTAGGTTATCTTTCCTTTAATAGAATCATACGCCAAAGACAAGGTAGTGGGGAATCATATTTTAGTTATGATAATATTATAGAAGAATTTGAATTCGAATATTCTGACATTGAGCGACCTGCCTATCAGACCAATTTTATTGACACCAATGGCCATCCAATACATTATATCTATAATAAGTACGGTAATCTTCTTTTAAAAGAAGAATATATCTTTCAAGATGGAGTTAATAAACTTCTTAGATGGCGGTATAGATATAACCTTGATGGTGAGGTAATAGGTGTACTAACTCCTGAAGGAACATTAAATCAATTTTTTTATGGTCGTGATTATTATATGAGAAAATTTCTTCCAATATTCGAATTCGAAATAGATTATAACCATTTGACAATTGAAGAACGTTTAAAATTTGGGAATCGCTTGGTAATTGTTAGAAGAGGTATCTCTTATAATATTGAAATGATGGATCTATCTAAAGGGGTATGGTGTAATTTTATTTTTCCAGATATTATTTCTGTTAAAAACAGAGCAGATATCATTCAAAAATATTCCTATGAAGACGAGTATCAACAACTCCTTTCATCATCTGACCCACGTTATACTATATCTCCAAACCCAGATGATGAAACTGCTCCAGCAGAACATACAAGATATCAGGAAACTCTGATTAACTATAAATATAACAGCGTGACGGGTGCATTAGAATCAATAATTTATCCAGATACACATTTACCTGATGGAAGTGTTTTAAATAGTATTGAATCCAAATTCCCTGATTATGATAAAAATGGACGATTATTAAAGAGTATCGATCCTGAAGGTATCATCACTAAATATGAATATTTTGATTCTTCTTATATCATAAAAGATGGATATTTGAAAAGAAAAATTATTGATTTAGGTGGATTAAATTTAACAACAGAATATGAAGTAAATGAAGTTGGAATCCCTACAATGATTACCATACCTAACGCTTTTTTGGCTGTTCCCAAGCCGATAGGGTACTTTCGAGATTTATTTTCAATCAATGCTTTAGATCAAACAATTCAGATTATAAATTCAAAACCTTATGAATACAAAACAAAATTGTTTTATGATAGAAATAATCAATTAGAAAAAGAAGAGAGGGAACTTAGAGATGAAGCAGGCAGTATTATTTTAGATGGATGGGAAGTTAAAGTATATAAATATGATGAACAATTAAATCTCACTGAAAAAACAATAGGAGGATTAAATTTATCTGAACATCTAAAAACTAAATATATTTATAGTCATTCTGGAAAATTAAGTAAAACTGTTTTCCCTAAAGGAAATGAGATTCTCTATGAATATGATGAAAGACATCTTCAAACCAGAATAATTAGAGGAAATAATTCTCCAGATTCAGCCAAAGTGCGAACTCATTATAATGGAAACGGTCTCAGAATAGAAATAGTGGATGGACTTGATAATATCACTCATTATAATTATGATGAGTTCAATAGAACGAAAGAGATTATTGATGCTGAAGGAAATATAGAACGGATTGATTATGATAAGGCGAATAATGTTATTTGTAGACGACTTTTTGAGTTAAAACCAGATGGAAGTTATACTCTATTATCTAGAGTTGAATTTACTTATGATGAGTTAAATAGAATGATTTTTGAATCAAAGAATCTTTTTCAAGTTCCTTTAAGTGCTACTAATTTAGATACAGATTTTCTTGCATCTCCTGGACCGGGAACAACAATAAAAACACAATTCTTTTATGATAAGAAAAACCGATTAAGGCAAACTATTAACCAAAACAACCAGATTACTGTTTATAATTATGATAAGATGGATCGTTTAATTCAAGAAATTGAAATAAGAAATTCTAATATTGAGATTTTTATCGAAAATACATACGATAATAACGGAAATCTTACACGTCGTGATACTACGGAAAGAGTGGTTGATCCGATAAGTGGGAATCGAGTGGAGATTTTTTCGTTTATTTATGAGTTTGATGAACTCGATAGAAATACAAAGATCACAGATAATTTAGGAAATTCTACCTCGTTATTTTATGATAGTAGAAATCGTTTGGTAAAAACGGAGGATCCATTAGGAAATGTAATTAGAACCAATTTTGATATTTTTGGTAGGAAAATTGAAACTATCTTAAAAATGACAGATAATGGTTTGGGCGGAGGAATATGGATTTTAGATAAAAAAATCATTTCAGAATTTGATGATAACGGAAATAATACAGCAAGTATTGATGCAAATAACAATCGAACTGAATATAAATATGATGAATTGGATAGAAAGGAAAAAATAATATTTCCTGATGATTCATATCAGGAACTCACATATGACGCAAATGATAATATAATATATTTGAAGGATAACAATGGATTAATTCATAACATTATTTATGACGAAAGAAATAGATTGAAAAGAAAATCTATAGATCGTTCTGAATTAAGAGCTGGAGTTGTGATTGAAGGAGCAACTTTTGAAGAATATGAGTATGATGGTTTAAACAGAATAAAATTGGAGGAAAACGACTTCGCCTTAATAACGAGATTCTACGATTCTCTTAATCGGAATTATAGGGAGTCTATAACTTTCAAAGGTGCTGCCAACGATGGTTTGGGTTCCCATGTAATCCAAAGGAAATTCGATAATCTGAATTATTTGACAGAAATTACTTACCCAAAGGGAAGAATAATTAAATACCATTTAGATTCGTTAAATCGAATAGAAAAAATTGAAAATATTACAAAAGGAGCTAATTATCCGGGTTCAGGCACTTTTCTTGATAAATATATAATTCTTTCTAATGAATATTTCGGATTAAGAAAAAGTTCCATCAAGAATGCAAACAATACTTCCGTTAAATTTGGTTTTGATGCTGCTGGTAGGAAAATTCAGATTACACACTCGGAAGGTAATACAGAAAAATTGAGAATTCAATATTTATATGACGGCGCTTCAAATCTTAGATATAAAAATGAAATTGATGCTGCAGGAACATTAGGTAATATTTACAGATATAATTCACTTTATTGGTTGTCTAAAATTGAAGATAATAACCACTTACCCGATCAAAATATCTCAACTTACGCTCCTCATACTGTTTGGAAAGATCCCGCTCATTTAAATGGGCAAGTTCTAATTGATGCACAGCTTGGGAGTTTAGACCTTAATTTAGCTGATTTAACCTATTCTTACGATATAAACGGTAATAGGGAACAAGAAAATGATCTCTTAACTTGGCCATCAATATACCATGTAAACAATTTAAACCAATATGAAAAAGTTAATGCAGAATTATTCACCCACGATTTCAATGGTAATTTAAAAACGGGCGCTTTAAAACCCGGAAAAAATTTTATCTTTTATTACAATTATAATAATCAATTGGCCAGGGTTCATGACTTAACCACAGATAAAGATGTTGCGGTTTTTTCCTACGATTCGAGGAGAAGACGGATATTTAGCGATATAGGAGGTGATAAAACTCATCTTATATTTAATGGCCAGAATTTAATTGAAGAGTATAGGGGGGGAAATGTCCTGGCTCAATATGTTAATGAATATGATTTAGATTCCGTTCGACAAATGGTGGTAGGCGGAAAAGAATTCTGGTATCATAAAGATTTGGTTTATTCTACTAGATTTTTATCCGATGAAACTGACGCTTTTGTAGTTGATTATCAATATAACCCATTCGGGGTTCAATTAAATCTAACCGGACAATATAATCCATTCAGATATATGAGTAGAAGATTTAATGAGGAAATTAATTCCTATGATTTTAGATCGCGTCAATATTCGCCTGATTTAGGAAGATTTTTTCAAAAAGATATCCTATCCTCTGAAAACCAATATTGGTTTTTGGATAATAATCCTTTAAATGGAATCGATCCACTTGGAACATCGCGAAAAACTCTTAAAAAAACAGATGATTCAACCAGTGAAGATTTACCTTCAATTTTTGCGGGGGAAGTACCAATTATTTTTAAAAGGGAAAAACATGATGTTTATCCCCAAACATCTTATGTTGACACGGGGCATTGGTGCTCCGATTTAGGGTCCCAAGCTCTGGCTTCTTTGGAAAACCTATGTGGTCTTCCATTCAACATAGCAGCAAATATTCTAGAATTACCAGAAGACGCACTGAGAGGACTAGGCGTCTCACAACTAGATATTGACACTATCAACTTTTGGTTATTAGTGACGGGTATTACCCAAGCTAGAACCGGTTTACAAGGTTTAAAAAACCTACGGATTGCTCGAAGGGTATTAAAGGGAAAAAATCTCCCCAAAGTACCCTCTGGATTAGAAGAGGGTAGAAAAATTGAGGGACAACTATTGAAAGGGGCACCAAAAAATACGATAAAAGTAACTCCTTCATCTTCAGATGTCAATTCAGCTGCTTTCAAATTAATTGTGGGAGAAGAAAAATTCACTCCTACCGGAAAACATATTGGGACAATATTTGATTCATTATCACTCAAAAATCTTACAGCATTAGAAATAAAAAGTGGATCTTCAATATTGGATTCAACTTATCAATTAAGGTTGCAAACATATTTTTCTTTGAAACCACCTCCTAATATTTCACCGTTAGGAAAACAATTACAACTAACATTAAGAACTACCCGCCCAATTAATCCTTCTTTTGAAGATTGGTTTAAAGGGTGGGGGGGAATTATTGAAAAATTACCTATGATTGAGTGAAATATTGAAATTTTTTCTGTTAAATATCATTACAGAATATGAAGTTAATGAGATTTGGATAAAAACAGGTATATTAACCCCAAAAGCCACAACTGGGCCTCCAGGTAGCTTTCTGCAAAGAGATTTTAGAAAATAACCACGATTGCATTTATATTTCATATGAATGATATGCTGATACTTTAGAAGATAATTAATCTGAAATTAGACGAGATTATCTATCCATCTCGAAATCATTAAAATAATCTAAAATATCATTTTTAATAGTGAAAATTTTCTTATTTAAGATATGATCGAATGGTTCAAAACCAAGTTTGCTTGAAATTTAGCTGACAGAAAGTATTTTTAATTTATTGCTAATATCTTTAGAAAAATTGTTATTAGGATATTTTACACTCAAAATATCTATAAATATTTAATAAAATTTTAGAATTGAAATTGCAGGTTTATTTAAATGTATTTTTTTTAAAAAGATTCCATGTTCGATTGATGAAATAATAACAACTTCAATAAAGAAAGCCCATAATGGTCCTTCCCATAGTTCTGCATCACAAGCTACGATGCAAATTTTTATATTTTCATTATTTTTAACACATACAATATCTCCATGATTGATTTTGTTTACTTTATTTGAAAGCGAACTTGAAGCTATTCCATGTATAATTACGTTTAACCTATTCCTGAGCAATAGAGAAAATTTGAATTTCGTAGTTTTTTTCAGGGTCAATTTTTTTTGAACGAATAAATTCTATAGGTATACTGAAATAGTATTGATCTCCCTTCTTAGTAGGGCGTTTTATTATGGTCGTTATTTTTTTATTCTCCATGATAGTAATAGAAACAATAATAGTATATATACTTTTTTCTGTTATACGAAAAATTATAGGACTCTTAGTTTATTTAACTGCGCTTATGTGTTATATTAACTATAACAGTTTTAATAATAGCTATGGAGATGATAAAAAAAAATGTTAATTGAAGTTGGAAGAAAGCACGGGAACGGTTATCACGGCAATGTCACTCAAAAGATAACCGTGAAGCATTCTAAAGGGTTTTACGACCTTATTAAGTACGAAGTGGAACAATTAGAACGAAACGGGAACTTTATTTACGAGAGGGATTACAACTCTGATTCAATCGCGAGAGTTTGCCTAAGATATCCAACGAGCTATAAAAACGGACAATTTGAATACATGGAGAAGCAGGGAGAAATTTTCGTTTGTACTCGTTACGGGTTAATTAAAGTTCCTAAGGGAGTAGAATATTTTCCACAGGAGGAGAGCGAAGAAAAAGGAGAAGGGGAAAAATACGAAATGTGCCCTAAGTGTAGCATGTACTTTGCTAAGGAAGACGAGGAAGGCGGAAGTTATTATTGTGAATATTGTAATCACGAATACGAGCTATAATATGGGAGGAAAAGAAAATGACCGAAATTAAATTGTATAAATCTGTGGCAAACGATTATTTCGTTCTGCAAAAAAATAGCGACATTCCCTTTTACTTTAAAAAAGAGGATTTGAAACCACTATTAGAAAAATTAATCGAATTGAAGGGAGAGATAATTCGCGGACACCAAAAGATAAAGATTTACTGTTACGAGTGCGAAACTGTTTTGGAAATTTTAGACAACGGAACATGCTATTGTAAAGAATGCGACAAATTCTATTCTGAAGATGAAATAAGAATAAATTGCGGAGTTTAAAAAAGAGGTTAAAAAAAAGATGGCACTCACGTTAGAAGAAATAAGTAGAAAATACAAATCCGCTTTTCGAAAGATTTCCAACGGAGAATTTTTGCGTTTGCTATTGGACTATTTCGAGCATTATTCGTTAAGAATTAACGAAAGTCCCGAATTTCAAGACTCAGGGGTTTCAATAGGCGTAGAGTTTAAAGATAAATTTCTTAATACGCTTCAAAAAATCTTTCCTTCAAGTTCACCCGTAAATAATTATGACTTATTAGACAAAAAAAAGCGTACATTAAAAATGATAACGCTAAGCGTTATTTATATAATTTTAGAAGTAGGGAACGACCTTTCTGATAAAAATTTACCGCGAAAAATGTTTTGTAGCTTATTAGATGTTAATAAAAATAAGTTATGCGAATATCGTTCGTATTTGATAAAAAATTACATTGATCTTGACGAAGTAGAATATTACGGGAAAGTTTTTGAGTATTACGACAAATTCATAAGCGTTTTAGACGAAGAATACGACCTTTCTCTTACTAAAAAGTATAAAACTATCGAGCTAAAAGGAAAAATAAAATCTTTGTTTGACTATTTAATTAGCAACAAAATAGAAGTACCCGAAGACGTTTACGAAAAACTAACGCCAAGTCTTCGGGAAGCCAGCTCTATTCTTAGAACCAATGGGTTCGACATTAAAACTTTATTTAAAGAACTTAAATACAAGTTTTTTACGCCTCAAAACGTTGCTCTAACGCTCATTTATTTTTTTAAAGACGAACCAGAAATTCTAGATAAGAAAAATTTCGACGTTAACAAGCTTCCGAAAGTGGTTAAAACGTCAAGATATGCGCTGTATTCGCTGTATAGCATATTTCAGTTTACCGTACAGAAAAAAAAGAACAAGGGGTTATCTCATAGAAGGTATTACTCCAGAGAAATGTTTTTGGAGGACATGAAAAAAGAATTGAAAAGATCCTACAATTTGAGTTTAGAGCTAATGTATAAGATTTACACGCTTACGAATTTAGCTCCAAATGTCTTTACAAAAAAAATCGGCGTGTATAAAGGAATAACGGGAGGGAGAACTTTAATCAGACTACTTAAAAAATATACGGTAAGTTCGTCATCTTTAGAGAGAATTAGAAAAAACCTAAAAGAAATGGAAAAAGAAGGTTTCGTTTCTAAAACCGATTTTGATAGAGCCATTGCGATTTTAGAGAGAGTTCTTTCTATTACTCCCGTTTCTCTTAAGCACGGAGCTTTAGTTTTTAATTTTAAAATGAATAGAAGAAATTTGGACAATGTTAAAGATGTTATCTTAAAGGAAAAGCTAACGGCGTATTTAAACGACGTTATAGAAGGCAACTATCCGAAACGCTTATTTGACGATAAAAATGTACCGAGCGGATCAATGTTGTACTTTAAAGGCAATCCGAAGGAAAAATTACCAATGCGTATTATTAGAGAAAATTTAATCAAGAATTTACTAGAGAACAAAAAAACGACGAGACATCGAGCTGGGTTATTTTATCAGTTTTGCGAGACTGCAAGTAGAGTCTATATGGAATACAACAACAAATTCGGCACTAATCCCAAACACGACCCTGTATTAAGCGCGTTAATTTCGAACAAAAATGTTATTGGAATTGAAGTGCCCGTGTGGAAAATAGGAGTAATTAATTACACGGGTCACATAGATTTATTGGCTGTTTTAGGTAATACATTAGTTATTGCAGACTACAAACCAACGGAGGCTGAAGTTTTACGCTCCATTCCTCAGATTTTGGCGTACGCCTACATGATAAAAGAAAGGCTCGGACTAAAAGTTTTTAAAAACGTTTTATGCGTTGGTTTTACCAAAGACATAGCGTGGAGCTTTAACCCTTCAATTTTAGAAGCAGAAGTTATAGATTTTATTAACTACGCGAACCAAACTAGAAAATCTCCGTTATACAGTAAAAAAAACAAAGGAAAAGCAATAACGGAATTATCGCAGGCTGTTAAAAATTTAATCTTATAAAGGAACTATTTTTTACTTACTATTTAGTATTATATCATTGTCGAATGGTTTTTTTTTTAACGAGATTAACTCTACTTTTTCCAGACTTCAAGTAACAACAATCACATAAAGATTTAAATAAGTAAATTATTTTTAACATATTAAAATCCAACAAGTAAATTATTGAAAATTACTAAACATGTTTTCAGTTTAAATTTTTTAATAAAATAAATAAAATTTTATAATGATTTTAGATGGAGATAACATTAAAAAATAATTGGGACATTCCGATAAGGTTTCCATATTCCAAGAGTAAAATAAAAGGTCTTTTTATAGGCAGAAAGAAAGAATTATCTTTTCTAATTAACGAATTGAAAAGAAGAGAAACAGGATCAATATTGGTTTGTGGACATCGTGGAGTAGGAAAAACATCGTTCGTTTATAAAGCGATTTGGGAGTTAAAAAAAAAAGATAGTACTATAATCCCAATTCTCCTTAACGCCGCCCAGCTCGAAGCCGAATCCATAAAGGATAACATCGAAGCAAAGAAAATCTTAGAAAACTTAATAAGAAGGCTTTATTCAATGACACGGGACGCGGGTTCTTTAGACTATAAAGTCAATTCTTTGATAATAGATTTATACTACAAAACAGTAGCGTCAAATTACGAGAAATCAGAAACGTTCAGCTTAAGAAATCAATTTTCTGACGAAGTTATTAAACAAAAAGTCACTTCAGTTAAACTGGCATTAAAAGGTTTAAGGGCTTTATTTTTCCTTGTACCGTGGTCAGTGTCATTATTCTTAATTCTTACAAAAGTAATCCCTATAGAATTATTAAACGATCTTATAGCACTTATAATTGGGTTACCGCTTCCGTTATCTTTAAATTACGCTTATTCTAAAAACAAAACGATAAAGAATCTCACGTCAGAAGATAGAAAATCGGAATTATTATATAAATTCGACGCAAGTATCGGCAATATCGAATACGATTTGGAGAAAATACATAGAGAAATTAGAGAGAAAAACCAAAAACTAATTTATATTATTGACGAATTGGATAAACTTAAACCTAATCAAGTAGCAGAAGTCTTAAAATTTTTTAAAAACTTATTTACGCTTTCAGATGCTCTATTTATTTTTATAGGAGGAGAAGAAATATTCGATTTGGAAGGTGATATTTCACAAAATCAAAGTAATATATATAGAGCAAAAGAATATACTTATTTTACATCAAAATATTTTCTTTCAAGACCGAATTGGTCTGATTTAAATAATTATTTTACACAAATCGTTTTAAATACTTCAGGTTCAGAAAATGGTAGTATTTCAATACTAAGAAATGCTCTCTTCTTTGAAGCTAGTAATGATTTGTTTGATCTAAAATCGTACATCAAATCAAGAATCGTAGATTTTGATGATAACGATAATCCTGTCATTATATATGAAGAGAACGATGAAGATATACAAAAAAATAGATTTTATAGATCTAGTGTAATAATTTTTGAAGAAAAATATATTTCTGCGAGATTTAACGAGTGGAAAGAAAATGAAATGCTTTTAAGACAACTTTTCAAGCACGCACATTATGTATTTAACTTAAGTCCAAATCAACCTGTTAACGATCCATCTGGTGAAACAATTTATGCCGAAATTATTAGAGACTTTAATTCTCTATTGTATCGCCTTGGAGCTTTCAGAATTGTAAAAGAAGAAAAGAAAACGATAAGAGGATTTCAAACGCCAATAAGAGATTTTCAATATATTGGAAAGATACCAAAAGAACCGCCTGATAAACTAGACCAACTAACTGAATTTGAGCAACGCTATTCAGAAGTTTTTGAGAATTTTAAAAATTTTTTATTACCCTTGTATAACGCAAAGAGAAAAATAAAAGGAGTGGAATTGATTGAAGTAGATATTTTTAAATCATCTCCTTATAAATTCTCACAAGAATTAGGTGAATGGGGTTATAATCCTAGTCTAATTAACGAAGAAAATTTTGTTATTTATAATACTTTAAAAAATGACAAACCTCCATTTGAGTATAGAAGGGAAAATCTTGAAGCAAAAACCAATCAGATTCTGGGACAATATGACGCTTTATTTAATAATTTTCATACTACACTATCTCAAAGTATATTAAAGATATATTCAGGGTATAACTTGAAAAATATACAACTCCAAAGAGATAAAAAGCTTTTTGCTGGTACCTTAGAAGAGTTAAGAAGGCAATTTGTGAATTTCAATCCTTTCGTTATTTCTACTAACGATTATTCGCGTCAGATTTTAATTACTCATAATCATATAGAAGAGATAGAAAAATTTAAAGAAATCATCGAAGAAAATTCAGAACAATATAAAATCATCAGTATTATAAAAGAAAACAAAAGTAAAATTAAAATTCGTGGATTATCAATAATTTCTTTTGAATCTGCAGAAAGTCTAAATAATAGTTTGATCGAGCTATTCGATATATTGCCGAAGTTTTTAGAAACGCCTGAACAAAATTAGTTACCCTCTTTTTAATAGTACTAGAAGAAGACTCTATTTAACGGAGAAAATATAACTTTAAAAAATAGGAGTTTATAACATTCTGTCAAAATAATTATTTTAATGGACACGCTACTACCATATTTCATTTTATCGCTTATTCCTCTCGCTCTTATTTTGTTTTTATTTTACTCAAATTCAAAAGAGAAGCGTAAGAAACGAGAGCTAAAACTCCGCGTCGTTAAATTCGCCATCCAATGCATTATTATAGTCATATTTGTGATTTTATGCATTTTTTTTATAATTAATTTAGAAATATTTACAGCAGAGCCGTCGTCATCTATTATAGAAATAGTTTTTATAGGGGGTTCTCAATTAAGTTTAGTTACTTCTTCAATTTTGTTCCTATACACTTTTAAATCTCCGAAAACATTCGAAATTATAATGGAATACCCGTCAAAGTCCGAGTCTAAGATCGGGAACATAAACATAGGAAGAATTATCGACAAGAACAAAGTAAAATATAAATTTAACCTCAACATTGAAGATTTAGCGCAACACATGTTTGTGTGCGGAACGACGGGCACGGGAAAAAGCAATTTTTTGCAACATTTTCTGTTGAATTTTACTAAAAAATACGACATCCCCTTTCTTTTAACGGAATTTAAGGGTGAATACCAATTTTTGCAGAAGAAAATCGATAATTTGCTTATATTAAAGCCGGGCGAGAACTTTTCTATTAACATTTTCGATCCCGAAGGGGGTGACCCGTACATTCACGCAGAACGGGTGTTTAAAATCTTCGAAAGCGGGGGTTTGTTAGAGAACGTCGATTATTCGCCTCAAATGGAAAAAGTATTTATCGACATTCTATACGAAATTTGTCCAAAAGAAGAAAATAGGAGCTGGGACAAATTCTTTAGCGAATTTGATAAATACTACGCGAAACAAGAAGATTTTACCATGAAAAAAAGCGTTCAAGCGATCAGAAATAGAATCCGTCGCTATTCTGTAAGCACGTTAAAAAACATATTCGACAAGAAAAGCGGTCTTAACGTGAAAGAGCTGTTTAACCACAGGGTTTTATTAGACTTAAGCTCGATCATCCGCAAAGGGGGAGAAAAAGAAGACGCGTTGTTTTTTTTAAACATGGTGCTAAAATATTTGTGGGACAAGAACATAGAAACGGGGAGCAAAAATTACGAGGGAATTAAGCACGTAACAATAATAGAGGACGCGCAGTATTTCGCCCCCCAAGAACTTAGTAGTAGAACAAAACTCACTTCTTACATCGAGGATATCGCGTTGTTGTTGAGAGGGACTGGGGAATGTTTGATTTCGCTCGCGACCCGTCCTAACATTAGCAGAGAAATTTTAGCAAATTGCGGGGTGCTCGTTACGTTTCAAGTACACATGCAGAAAGATTTGATGCAAGAGCTACTAAATTTAAAGGATTGGCAGAAGGAATACTTATCGATGTTAAAAAGGGGGCAGTGCATAATCAGAGTGAATTCGATTGAGAAACCATTCGCGATGACAACGGAACACGTTAAGAGGAGTTGGCTCTCAGACGAGGAAATCGTGGGAAAAAACGAGGAGATTTTAAAACAGGCGGAAAAACAAAAAGAAACGCAAAAGGAAGCCATGTTATCAAGAGATAAAAAACTTGAAACGAAAAGTTTTTGTAAGTTTTGCGGGAAAGAAATCGAGACGAACGCCGATTATTGCGAACTGTGTTCGGTCAAATTGGAAGAGGAGGATAAAAAAGTTGAAGAATTTGATAAGTTAATCGATAAATTATTGCTAATCGAAGGATTTTTGGAAGAGGACGACAAGGATAAGGAATAAAGGTAAATCTAAATTTATTTAGGAAGAATAAATTAAAAATCAGGACAAATTACTTCTTGCTAATTTAATTTCTTTTGTTATATTCAATTTTATTTTTGATTTTTTACATCTTTCTTCTAAAAATTTAATAAAATTAGCTAAAGTTGGACTAAGTCTATATTCATCGTTTATTATGTCTGTTTCAAAACTATAATAATTACTTTCTTTATCCTTTATTGTGAATCTACAGATATCAAGTTTATTTACTATTACTATTTCCCATAAACTACTATTAAAAACTATCATATCGCCAGTGCTTAATACTGATCCTTTTAATATCTTCTCAATTTTTGTTAATCGGAAGATTTCAATTAAATCGTAATAAATAGCATCATCTTTTTTGTCTCTTAAAATTAGAATTCTATAGAATTTATTTATCATTTTTTTTGTATATTTTTTTAGTTTTAAATTTTGAAACCATTTTGGCAAATTTCGATTTAAGTATTGCCCTAATATATAAAACCAAAATGAAGCTAAAGAACCAAGAAAAGCTCCCCAAAAATACTGAAGTAAAATTTGTTCTGGATTTTGAAAAAACATATCTCAATCATTTACATTTTATTTTTTATTTCATTAACTTTAGATTGCAAATCTTTAAGAATATCCTTATTGTTGTTCATACTTAATATGGAATTTAAATATTTTTATAATAAGAAGAGAGTAATGAATTAGTAATTTTTTAAAAATAAATCAACTAATAATAAAAAAATAAGTAACGACAGGGATGAATGTTAAGAGAACAGATAATAGCGTAAATAACTTCGGAATTTTTTCTGCGGAAATCAAGGGTTTATTTTTAAATAAAACGGCTAATTGAAGATAATATTGTTTTTCGCGTGGTTTTAATTCAGAGTGAATTTTACGCAATAATACTTGTTGAAAGACTTCTTTTAAGTTTTTATTGCGTTTATATTTTTTAATAAAACTTTGAGAATTTGGAATTAAAGATATTGGAACAATAGAATAATAAAATATCTCAAATAACGAAAAGTTCGCATCGTAAAAAACAGCAAACAAGTAAAGGAAAATTTGACCTATAATTATCGTAAATTCGGAAGCGTCTAAAGTGGTAAAGAAGTCCAAAAGTGGAAAATCAAATTTAATTAATATTTTCTGGGGATTTTTACGGAATTTTTTAAATTTGTTTATGCAAAATATTATTGTATAACCGCAAAAGGCGATTAACCAAGACAAAAAAAATATTATAATTAAATTAGCGTCTACTTTTTTAATTTCAGCAGAGATAATGTTAACTAAAAATAAAATGTTCACTATTGGAAATAATAACCAAAGTCTATCAACAGTATAAGAGATAATGTTTCTAATTTTGACAGCTTTTGATTTTTTGGATCTAGTAACGATTTTATCAAAATCTTCCATTTTAAACTTAAGTCCTCTAACCCTATTAGTATAAAGAGAAGATGATATAAAAAGAGAAAAAGAATAGTTATCTTCGAAATAGTAATAACTATCGTCAAATTTTGAAAAAATATGTTCCTTAGAAACAATTCGCGCTGGAATTAAGTCTAAATTATCTTTTCTGGAAGGAATTTGGGTTAATAAGTCTTTTATTTCTTGAAAAGAAGCATCAAGTATTTGTTGTTTTCCTATCTCATACTTTTTAGTTTCCGTGTTAAAATTTTCCACTAAAATTTCAAAAGTTACAACTTTATCGCTATTGGATTTTGGATTATCCATCTTTTACTTCACTTTAAAAATTTTCTTTTTTGGATTCAATAATATCCCCCTTTGAAATACAAGGCGACTTACATATTTAAATCAATCGCATCTTTAATAATATCGTTTATGAAATAGTTGAAATTTATTGAAAACAAAATTAGAAGAGAAAGATAAGGAACTTGAGGAATTTGAGGCGTTTATTAATAATTTAATTTAGTTAATGTGGTTTGATCTTTATTATTATTTTTTAAAAGCCAAAAAAAAAAAATTCTTCTAACAATTTGGAATTTCTCTGAACTTCTACTAACGCATGACTTTGAGCTTCATAAGAGTGAAATCTTTCATCTGACATTAGAATCTTTTTTAATTAAATTTTCAATTTCATTAATTTTTTTTAAAATTTCTAATCCTAAAGTTGTTAATGAATATTTCACACTTCTATGTTTATCTTGTTGAACTTGTCTTATCAAGATTCGCTTTTCTTCAAAATCTCTTAATCTGGAACTTGTTGTTCTTGGATTGCTGACTAATTTTTCAATTTCAGAGTAACTTTTTGAAGTATTATTAATAAACCTTAAGATGTCAATAGCCCATTTTTTATTTAAAATTGTGAATATTGACATGAGATATCATTAGATATAGCGAGTTATAATTATTAAATATTAACTATAAAAAAATATAGATAACTTTAAATAAATATAGTCATTTATAAACATAAGAAACTAATTAATAATATTTAAAAATTCCAGACTCTAACAAAACAAATAACAAATATAAGACACTCATAAAATTAATTTTTATAGCAAAATAATTCAAAAAGTAAGTAATAATGTATTAAGAGAGAATTAATTATTTATTTAATTTATGTTTCAATTAGATCTAAAGGTGAATAATAAAAGTGGACACTTCGCATACCATTTACTTTAAAAATTCTGCTGATATGAGTGAAATAGCCTCAAGCTCAATAGATTTAATAATAACATCTCCACCTTATCCTATGATTGAAATGTGGGATTTATTATTTTCTTCGTTAAATAAGGATATAGGGCAAGCGCTTCAAGAAGGTGATGGTAATTTAGCCTTTAATTTAATGCATAATGAATTAGATAAAATATGGAATGAGACAGCGCGAGTTTTAAAACAGGGTGGATTCGCATGTATTAATATAGGAGATGCAACCCGTACTATTAATAAAAATTTTCAATTATTTCCGAATCACATAAAAATAGCTAATTTTTTTCAAAATAATGGATTTACTGTTTTACCTTGTATTCTATGGAGAAAACCAAATAACAGTCCAACTAAGTTTTTAGGATCTGGGATGTTGCCACCACACGCTTTAGTTACTCTTGAACACGAATACATTTTACTTTTTAGAAAAGGAGAGAAAAAAAGAAAAATTGAACCGAAATCGGAAGATAGATACAATAGCGCTTATTTCTGGGAAGAAAGGAACAAGTGGTTTTCGGATATGTGGGTGGATATTAGAGGGACAACCCAGAATATGAATAATAGCAAAGAAAAAAAGAATAAATTAAGAGAAAGATCGGCGGCTTTTCCCCTAAAACTACCATATAGATTGATTAATATGTTTTCTATTTATGGAGACACAGTTTTAGATCCTTTTTGGGGAACAGGGACAACCACTCTAGGGGCAATGATTTCTGCACGAAACTCAATAGGGTATGAACTTAATTCAGAATTTATCGAACCTTTCAAACGAAATCTTAAAGAAATTAAAAAGACAACTAATTCTTTCAATAATACAAGAATAACCCAACATATAGAATTTATGAAAGGTTACATAAAAAAAGGTAAAGAAGTTAAATATAAGGCAAATAATTATAACTTCCCTGTTGTAACAAAACAAGAGATCGAAGTTTTATTATATAACATTAAGAAATATAGCGAAGATGAGAATAAATATATAATTAACTATGAAAAATTTGAATTTGAACCACAAACTAAACTTATTCAATCTCGACTGATACCATAGAGAAGATTTGAATTTATCAGATATAAAACTATTTAATTTTAATCCTAAAATTCGCTCTTTTTAAATAAATTTTACAAAGACATATAATTATAATGTGAAATTTTATCAATAGATTTAAAATAATCTTTGTAAATTTTAATTAAGAGGATTAAATATATGCCAAAAGAATGGATATTAAATAGTGGAATGAATCGCTTTCAATTAAATTATAAACGCAATGTTGGTGCCGTTTTAGAGCAAATTAGAATATGCGCTCCAAAAAAAATAGAAGAGTGGAAAGATTATTATTTTAATAATGTGAAATCAAAGGAACATATTGAAGATTTAGGGAAAAAATTATATACTAAAATCACAGAAGTAATTTCAGCAGAAGTAGAAAGCATCACAGAGGTAGATTGTTTAGAATATATGTATAATATAGTAATAAATAAAACATTTGATGGATACATGACTGAAATCAAAATAATTTATGGTCAACTCGAAGAATTACTTGATATAAAGATTGAGCCTGCATCAGACGAATGGGATCGATCATATAATGTTGACTTCTTTATCAAAATTGCCGATAAATACATAGGTCTCCAAGTTAAACCTGCTGGAGAAGTACACCATATTCCTCAAATTTTTAAAGAACGTAAGATACAAGCTAAAACGCATAAAGAATTTACAAAAAGATTTGGTGGGAAAGTATTTTACATTTTTTCAATTAAAGAAAATAATAAGAAAGTGATACATAATAAAGATGTAGTAGTTGCTAACATACGAAGAGAAATTGAAAGATTGAGAAAAGATTAATTTCATGTTTTAAATGACAGCAATTTTAAGAATTTGTTATTTTTAGATAATTTTGATGAGAATATGGATAAATCTAAGATAAATTATGAATTACATGAATTTATTTAAACTAGAAGATTTGAACCTTTTATCATAATAGATATAAAGGTATTTTTCGGTTTTCTTATAATAAATGATTGGAATAGTTATTACTTCACGAACCGAAGATTTCTTGCTTAAATATGAAATTGATTTAATTTGAACTGGTTGATCTCCTAAATATCCATCGATATTCTGCGATTCTTCTTTTGGTGTTGATCTCCTATATGCTACCCCTCTTTTATTTGCCATTGTTTTCAAGATAATTTCTTGGATGACAAGACCTTCAGCAGTTTTATCAATAACCAAATCTTCAACCCATTCCCTAACCATTTCCCTATTAATTTTATCCATAGCATTTTTCATTTTTAGAATCATTTCCATTATTTTATTCGTGGCTTCTTCAATTGATTTCGGATATTTTTCTAAATACCAATTTTTTCAACCTTCATAAGATTTATTTGGACATTTTTCAATTAATTCTGACATTTGTCCAACAACTTTAGGACGTGTACCTTGAGCATTTTGATTTGCTATATTAATAATTTGTGTGGTATATTTGGGAAAACTTCTTTCTTTTCCGATTATCTGCTTGTAATCTTCTTTAAAATCTATTCTTTCTTCAATCATATTGTCAACTTTTTCTTTCATATCATATTAGTAGAAAAAATAGTTATGATGGTATGTGATATGGTAATATCTATTAAGAAAATATGAATCATCTAAGGATTAACTGAATTGATTTTTTAAAGAAATCCAGAGAAAACTAAGATTCTGAATATCGTGACACGAAATTTTGTCGGGCAGTTTTTAAAGGTCGATTGGAAGTAATTAAAGTACAAAAATCTAACGAAAACAAAAAAATTTGCAACGACAAAAAATGGCTTTAGAAGTAGAAATCTTAACTGAAAGCAAATACAATGTAATAGACCAGATAAAAGAGAACCAAACTTTAGAATTCGAGAGAATAGCAAATTGGATAATCGCGGGGAGCGGAAATTTCGAAAAAACGCACGACGATGGGAGGTATAGGGATAACTGCAACACTTTTCGAGGGGCTAGCGCGTGTAAAGACCACATATATAAAAGTCTCACGCTACATTACAACCATTGCAACAAAATGGATTGCGAAACTTGTTTTATCCAAGCTTCGTCGACGAGAGCGAGAGAGTTGAACGGGAAATTGAAGGAACTTAGAGAAAAAGCGTTAAAAGAAGGCGTTAAAATTGGTATGGTAAAGCACATCGCCTTAAGCCCGACAAAAGAGTTAATGAAGGAAATATTAACGGATTACGATAAATTTCTTAAATTTAGAAGGGAATTCGTCGTAAAAACTATTTTAGAAGAATCTGGACTGTTTGGAGGCGTTTTAATACTCGATTTATGGGTTAAGCAGTGTAGAACTTGCGGAAAAAAAGACTACGAGTGTTCGTGCGAAACTAAAGACTTAAAACGGGTTTTAAGTCCCCACTTTCACTATATAGGGTACGGTTACGTGCTACACGCGAACGATTTTAGGGAAAAATTTAAAGATTGGGTCTACGTTAATTTTGGAAGTAGGGAAGACGCCTATCACACGCTTTTTTACACCCTTACCCATTGCGCGTTGTGGAGAAAGGACGACGGAAAGCTAAAACCCGCTTACGAGACAACGGGGTTCCTAAATTCGAAGCATTTAGAACCTATTCACACGGTAACGAAATACATCCCCCACAAATGTAGAGTTTGCAAAAAACCAACCAGAAGAATAAAAAGAGGGCTCGTAAGAACGGGAGGGAAATTTCCACACACCATCCACGTTCAGCTAATAGACCACGAATTAGAGTTGGGGCGCGAAATACGGTATAAAACGCTCGTAAGGAGTTATAGAATTAAGAATGTCGAAGAATTAAGGGAAGCTGTCGAAAAAAACAGGGTTCGCTACGAAAAATACAAGCGAAAAAAAAAGAAAACGGAGTCAATCGAAAAAGCAGGAAACGGAGAAGGATAACGCTTTATCTGAAGTTAGATAAAATTCTCTTAAATCCAAAGTTTATTGATTTATACCATCCCTCATCGATTTTTTCTTCTTTAATTTCCTTATTAATGTGAACGTAATTGCGAAAATCTCTCAAGCTATTTTGAACCATGTGCCAACTTTTTTCTTGACCGAATAAATTGTTAATAATAGCAGATTGGATGTAGTTAACAAAGTTTTTTCTACTTGCAGGAACGGTATTTCCTAAAGGATCAGTATAAGATTCAGGACTAATATTATTGAGTTTACAATATTTAGCTAACAAGAACTCTATAATTGAACCCATTGCTATCATTATGTATTTGTAATCTTTTATCATCTCCAACATCTTTAAGGAAACCATATTTGCTCTAAAAATTTCTTTTTCACCATCGTTATTAAAAATTTGTAAGTTCGATAAATCGTTTATTAATTGTTGGATATCCTTATAGTGAGGTTTTACCTTTTTGGAGATTAATGTAATTAGTCTAGAATCCATGTTTTTAGTATCGATTTCGCAGATATGACTTTTAAATAACTGGTGTACTGTTTTTCGACAGAAAGAACAATAGATTGAAGCATCCCATCGAATAAATAGAAACATCACCAAAAAAACGATAGGTACAATAATAATGCATATTAAAAAACCTAAAATATCAAAAATTAACACTAAAGCAAGTGAAGAAAATCCTACCATGAGAACGATAAGTCCAACATCTTGAAGTCGTTTTTGACCTATGTCGCTCTTAAAATAAGAATATATTACATTTGTCATTATCTTACCAAATTTATAAATTCTTTATATTTAAAGAAAAAACGAATTAATTGAAGAATTTCTCTAATATTTCAGGGATTGCTTGAAAGAGCAAGGTATAAACGTAAAAGATTAGAATTTTTTCACTAATTTAAATTTAATAATCGCAAAGTAAGTAAAAATAGAAATTTGATATTGCCAAAGAAATAATCTGTTTAATGAGATAGAATAAAGATATTGCCAATCTTTCTTAACTTTTAATCATTTTTACGAAAGGTACATCTCATTATAACTTGATTTAATAATTGTTATAAGATCTTTTAAGAAAATAGCAAAATATATATAAAGGGAACGATAAAAGATCAGATATGAAGACGAAAAACATTGACGATTATGTAGAATTTGGAAAAGATATAAATTATCTAAGAATGGTAAAACCTGGTTTTCCTTATCATACGAAAGATTTTGTTAAAGATGCCATTGAACATTTAATAAGAAACATAGACGAATTGAATTTAGAGGTAACATCTAAAGTAAAATGGTTTAGAGAGTTAAAGGAATATAAAGAGAGATTTGATGAAACAGATAGCAAGTATACATTAGAAAAGGAAGATGTAAAAGAGATGGCTCGTCTGATGCAAAATTTAAGGATTGTTATTGGGGCTGAATTGCAAGGGAAGATAGTTTATGTAATAACAGAAAAAAGGATAAAAGTTGAAAAGTTACTAGATGAAATAAAAGATTTATTTGCACAAAATATTTTTAATGAACTCCCTGATTTACCACGGTTCGATTTCAAAGAAGGAGGAAAATGTATTGCCTTTGAAAGATCGACAGCGGGAGCGTTTCATATACTACGTGGTATGGAGGGAATTGTAAGGTGGTTCTTTGATAAATTAAATAGTTCATCTGGATGCAAAGATAACTGGGGAAATATTGTAATAAACTTAAAAAGTCTATCAGTCCCTCCACCAAGTGAAATTTTAGATCAATTAGATGCAATTCGCGTAAATTACAGAAATCCTACTGCACATCCAGAATTAACTTATACAAATGACGATGTTCAAGATCTGCTTTCTGAATGCATAGCTGTTGTAAACCGAATAGTAAATCATCTTAAAGATAAAAACCTCATCTAAGTTTCCTATTTTGAAAAACAGACTTTTTATACTTTAATTTAAATAATGATAGAGAGAAAAATTAAATTAAAATTACGTAAGTTTACTTTCGTATAATAGATGTTTCCCTTTTTGGCAGATGATTATATCAGCATGAAAAATTTTGTTAATTACTCAAAGACTTACTTTCGCATTATCCCCGAAGATCGATTGAACATAGGAGACAATTACATTGCCTTCAAATTAGATGTTGACGATGTTTACAAATTAGCAGTTCGACCTGAAGATATTGATTTTACTCGGCACGCAAAAATCGGGTATGTACTTAAAATTCCCGATTCAGGCGAATATGGCTTTTT
>Ga0209977_10000116_pt1 | contig 29785 bp, 24 predicted proteins | sample SumtaG_2_FD_183113 | JGI IMG/M metagenome (GOLD analysis project Ga0209977, IMG submission 183113) | Deep subsurface microbial communities from Indian Ocean to uncover new lineages of life (NeLLi) - Sumatra_00607 metaG (SPAdes) (version 2) | ecosystem: Environmental > Aquatic > Marine > Oceanic...
GAGTCAGGTCACCAGGAGAAAATAGGATGGGATGAAGTGAAACATCTTGATTTCTCAGAAAAGTGTTAGTATTTAGAAGATTTATACACCTAACGAGGGACTTTCCCCGCAGGAGCCTTATATCAGCCACCTTAATGAGTCTTGGAGTTGAGGAAGAAGAAAGACGTGATGTCTGAGGAGCGGAGCGACGAGTTTCACGTCGTTCCCGAGACGAGAAGACGAGCAGAAACAATCCAAAGTCGATATACAGCGACGAAGGGGAAAAGTCCCGAGGTATTTCTTGATGGCAGACTAAAAGGAAACGGCTAATATGAAGTTGAAGCGAGACCACTTTTGTGGAAATTTGAATAAAAAAAACGAGGGTGAAACCATTATTTTAGCTGGATGGGTGAAAAAAAGGCGAGATCATGGAGGATTGATTTTTATTGATCTAGGTGATAAATCAGGAGTTGTTCAGGTTGTTTTCAATCCCAAGGTAGATGAAGAAAGTCACCTGCAGGCCCGCAGCTTGAGAGAAGGGTGGGTGATTGCAGTAGGGGGTAAAGTGAGAATACGCCCAATTGAATCGGTAAACCTGGAGCTCGAGACAGGAGAGATAGAAGTGATAGTGGAAAATCTGGAAATTCTAAATACATCTGAATCTCTTCCTTTTCCTATTCAAGATGAAATTGAGGCAAGTGAGGAAACCAGACTAAAATATAGATATCTGGATCTACGAAGGTCAGTGATGCAAAGAAATCTTCGCCTGAGATATGAGGTAACTAAACAGGTACGCAGTTTCCTGGATAAAAAGGGTTTTATGGAAATAGAGACTCCCTTTTTGACCCGCAGTACTCCTGAGGGAGCAAGAGATTATCTAGTTCCCTCTCGGGTAAATCCGGGAGAATTCTATGCCCTTCCTCAGTCTCCCCAGTTATTCAAACAACTTTTGATGGTGGCCGGTTTCGATCGATACTTTCAGATTGTGAGGTGTTTTCGAGATGAAGACTTACGAGCGGATAGACAGCCAGAACACACCCAGATAGACATAGAGGCCTCATTCATTGAAGAAAACGATATATATAACCTGGTCGAGCCCATGCTGGCCCATGTATTCAAAAAAACCCTGGAAATATCTCTGAAAACTCCCTTTCCTCGTCTTGGTTATGAGGAGGCTATGGATCGATTTGGTATCGATAAACCCGACACTCGATTTGGATTGGAGTTAAAGAACATCTCTTCTTTGGCTAGCCAGAGTAAATTCCACGTCTTTCATAGATGTTTGGCCCAAGGAGGAGAGGTGAAGGGATTAAGACTCCCCGGGGGATCTCGCCTTTCTCGGAAAGAATTAGAGGACCTATCCCAGAGGATAGAACCTTACGGAGCTAAGGGATTAAGTTGGATCCTTCTTACTCCTGAAAAGATAAAATCGCCCTTAAGTAAATTCTTCCCCCAGGCTATTTTTTTAAGGATAATAGAGCATATGGAGGGTGAAAAAGGAGATGCTCTTTTCTTTGTAGCCGATAGAAAGGAAGTGGTGGCCGCGTCTTTAGCTCAGCTTCGTCTTCATCTGGGAAAAAGGTTTAATTTAATTCCTAAGGATGTATATCAATTAGTATGGATCGTAGATTTCCCTTTATTTGAGCAAGATAAGGAAGGAAGATTGGCTGCCTGCCATCACCCCTTTACCTCCCCTAAGGAGGAAGATCTGCCTCTCTTAGAAATTGATCCAGAGAAAGTCAGGGCTCGCAGTTACGATATTGTCTTGAACGGTGAAGAAATTGGAGGAGGGAGTATAAGAATCCACCGAAGAAAAATCCAGGAGAGAATTTTAGAAATCTTAGGAATAGATTCTCTTCAGGCAAGAGAAAGATTCGGTTTTCTCCTTGAGGCTCTCTCTTTTGGGGCTCCTCCGCATGGAGGAATTGCCTTGGGGCTAGATCGTCTGGTGATGATACTAGCCAGAGCAGAGTCTATAAGGGAGGTTATCCCTTTTCCTAAAACTCAAAAAGCTGTTTCTTTAATGACCCAGGCTCCTTCCCCTGTGGATGATGAACAGCTCAAGGAGCTTTATATAAGGCTTAGAGAGGAGTCATTCCCGCCCCAATAAAATCTTTCCTTAAGTGATTTCTTTTCCATTTTGGGCTAGACTTTATGTAATTTGGTCTAAAGAGCCGTGGCTTGATTTTTCTGAAGGTTTCAATAAAGTATAAATTAGTCTCGCATAATTTCCTCTTTGTCGATCAAGGAAGTTGTCATAAAAAACGGGTAAAATGATATTGGAAGGTAAAGTGAAGTATATCAAAGTCGTATTGAATCTTCCTTTGAAACAATCTTTTGCTTATAAGGTTCCTGCGGAAGTCAGCTCTCGAGTCAAGATAGGGGGAAAAGTGCTGGTTCCCTTTAGGAGGAAAATCCTGAGCGGTTTTGTGGTGGACCAGATAGAAAGAGAACAGAGCAGGGGAAATCTAAAGGAAATTATCAAGGTGATGAAGGATTTCCCTCCCCTGAGTAATAGTTTTATTGAGCTGGGAAAGTGGATAAGTGATTACTATTATTGTTCCTTAGGGCAGGCTCTTCATTCAATCTTTCCCATCCAGGAGACCTTTAGAATCCAGAGAAGCAAAGAGAGCGAGAGAAAAACTTCTGCTGGTCAAAAATTTGGAAAATTAAGCTCTATGGTGGGGGAAAATAATGAGAGTGTTTTTTTTCTTAAAGAAAAAGGGGTCTTTCTTTTTAAAACAGAGGATAATGAAAAAAGGAAATCTTTATACCTTCCCTTGATAAAAAAAACCCTGGAGAGAGAAAGGCAGGTTATCTTAATTGTTCCCGAGATCGGTTATCTTCCTATTTTGGAAGAGTTGATCCACTCTTATTATGAAGGAGAGATAGCTATTCTTCATAGTCGCCTTTCCTCCAAACAAAGATATGAAGAATGGTATAAAATAAGCAGGGGAGAGGTATGGCTGGCCATAGGGACGCGATCGGCTGTATTTGCTCCCTTTAGCAGATTAGGCTTAATTATAGTTGAAGAAGAAGAGAATTCTGCCTATAAACAGATAGAAGTACCGCGCTATCACCTACGGGATGTTGCTATTAAACGGGCAGAAATAGAAGATTTTTCCGTAGTTCTATTCACGGCAAGTCCTTCGTTGGAATCCTGGCATCGGGCAAAAAGGGGAATTTATAAATTTGTTGAATTTTCTCGAAATAACGGCAAATCTCGCCAGGTGAGAGTTATAGATATGCGTAAAGAAAAAGATAGGATCTTTTCCTTGACTTTGGAAGAAGAAATACAGAAAAATCTAGAGGAAAATAATCCTGCCCTCCTTTTTTTTAGTAGACGTGGTTTTGCTAATTTTCTCCTCTGTCATGAGTGTGGAAAAGTATCTCGCTGTCCTAATTGCGATATAAGTCTTACTCTTCATTTGAATGGTAAGTTAACTTGCCATTATTGCGGTTATGAAGAAAAAGCTCCTCGAGTTTGCTCTTCCTGTAGGGGGAGCTACGTTCGTGGTGTAGGATTAGGGACAGAACAGTTAGAGATAGAAGTGAAAAAGAAATTTCCCCAAGCTTGTGTCAGGCGCGGCGATCTGGATGTCATCAATTCTTCTTTGCTCTATAAAAAGCTAAGGAGTGATTTGATAGAGAAAAAAATTGATATTTTAGTAGGCACCCAGTTGATCATCAGAGAAGAGATTTTATCCTATATAAGCCTGGTAGGTATCATTCTAGCAGATGGTTTACTAAATCTACCTGACTTTAGAGCGGGAGAATATCTCTTCCAACTTCTTACCAAGACAAAAAGATTAATGAAACCTCAAGGCAGGTTGATTATTCAGACTTACAATCCTACTCACTATACTATAGAAGCATTGGCAGGAAAAGAAGAGAATTTTTATGAGAGAGAATCTCAGATAAGAAAAGATTTAGAGTATCCACCCTATCTACATTGGATAAGAATCCTTCTAGAAGGAAGAATAAAGACAAAAGTAGAAGAAACGGCAGAAGCACTGAGAGAAAAAATAGAGGGAGAAGGAATAGAATTTTTGGGTCCTTCTCCCTGCCCTTTTGCTAAAATAAAAGGAAAATATCGCTATCATCTGGTTTTAAAAGATAAAAATTTGTCTTCCATAAGACAAATTCTAGAAAAAAAACTGAACCCTTTATTTAGTGGTATTCAAGGAGTTAGGGGAATAGTGGATGTAGATCCTCTGCGGACAATGTAAAAAACAGCCTATAGAACCGGAGTTTACTTATGACAGGAAATGAGATTAGAAGAAGGTTTCTCGATTTTTTCAAGGAAAGGGGCCATCTTATTCAGCCATCGGCGCCCTTATCGATCGATGACCCTGCACTTTTATTTATTATTGCAGGAATGGTTCCTTTTAAGGCATTTTTTTTAGGGAAAAAGAGACCTCCAGCTTCTCGTCTTGCTTCTTGTCAAGTTTGTTTTCGTACCAACGATCTGGAAAAAGTAGGCCAGACTCCTCACCATCATACTCTTTTTGAGATGCTGGGTAATTTCTCCCTGGGTGACTATTTCAAAGAAGAGGCTTGTGCGTGGGGGTGGGAATTTATTACTAAAGAATTGGGCTTAAAGGAAAAAAATCTGTGGATTACCATATTCAGAGAAGATGAGGAGACTCACCGGATCTGGAAAAAAATAGGTATTGCTCCCTCAAAGATCTTAAAAAAAGGTGAAGAAGACAACTTCTGGTCTTTAGGTGAAGTGGGGCTCTGTGGACCGGACACAGAGATTTTCTTTGATAGGGGCCAAAGCTTTGGCTGTGCAAGATCAGATTGTGAGCCGGGGTGTGGCTGCTCAAGATGGGTCGAACTCTGGAATCTTGTTTTCATGCAGTTCAATCGAGACAAACTCGGGAGATTCTCTCCCCTGCCTTCAAAAAACATCGACACTGGAATGGGTTTGGAAAGGACTGCTTCAGTGCTCCAGGGAGTAGAGGACGATTATCAGACTGATTTATTCAGTCCCATTCTTGATTGGTTGAAAAATCTTCTTCCCCAGAAGATATATGAAGAAAAGAGCTTCAGGACAATCTGTGATCATCTGCGTGCCTTAACCTTTCTCTTGGGAGAGGAAATTCTACCTTCCAACGTGGGGAGGGGATATGTGGTGAGGAGAATTCTTCGACGTGCTCACCGTCTGGGGAGAAAATTGGGTCTGGAGGATCCTTTCCTTTATCAGGGCGTAAGTACGGTGGTCAAATTAATGGAAGAACCCTATCCTCATCTAAAAAAGAAGCAAGGTCAGATAGCCTCGGTTATTAAGGCAGAGGAAGAGAACTTTCGGGATACTTTAAGCAGAGGAATGAGAATTCTAGACGCCCTAATCGGGAATTCAAAAGCAAAGGGAAAGAAACTGATTCCTCCCCGAGATGTCTTTCGGCTATACGATACTTACGGTTTTCCTATAGAGCTAACCGCGGAAATAGCTCTAGAGGAAGGGTTAGCCATAGATAAAAAGGCGACTGAACTCCTGTTAGCAGAACAGAAAAAATGGGGAAGAGAGGATTTTAGAAAAAAGAGACAGGATATGAGACACCTCACTGCGTCAACTCACCTCACGCGTCTAAAAGAACAAATGGGAAGAGTAGAGTTTAAAGGATACGAAGCCTTGAGATTGGAGACGACCCTGGTAGGAGTTATTAAAAAAAAGAGCTTAGCTAAGGAGTTAAATCAAGGGGAGGAGGGAGAACTTATCCTGAAATCCACTCCTTTTTATCCGGAGGGAGGTGGACAAATAGGAGACCAGGGTCTGATATTTACCTCTAACAGTCGAGCCCAGGTAGTGGATACTCAGAAAATGGACGAGGAGCTCATTCTTCACCGAGTGAAGATGTTAAAAGGTACGCTTAAAAAGGGAGAGGAGGTAGTTGCCGAGGTTGATAAGGAAAGAAGGAAGGCTATTTCTCGTGCCCATACAGCTACTCATCTTTTGCAGGCAGTCTTGAGGGAGATCTTAGGTACAACTGTCAAACAAAGTGGTTCTCTGGTTGATGAAGATAGATTACGCTTCGACTTTACTTACTTTTCAGCTATAAGTAGGCATGAGCTTCAGAAAATAACCGGTTTGCTGAACGAGAAAATAAGAGAAGTTCTTCCGGTGATGGTAGAGGAAACCACTCTGGATGAAGCACACCAGAGAGGTGCCATAGCTCTCTTTGAGCCAAAATATAAGGAAAGAGTAAGGTTGGTAAATCTGGGAGAGTTTAGCAAAGAAGTCTGTGGAGGAACTCACCTTTCTAACCTCGGAGAGATGGGATTGGTGAAGATAATCAGTGAAACAAGCATAGCCTCTGGCGTAAGGAGGATAGAGGCTTTAGTAGGGGAAAAGGCCCTGAAACAGGGTGAAGAGAAGGAAAATTTGTTAAAAACAATAGCTACTAAATTAGGAACTTCGGAGGATGGGATATTGACCCGTCTTCAAGAAAAAGAGGAAAGACTTCAGAATCAGGATAGAGAGTTAAAAAGATGGCAAGAGAAGTCAGTAAATTTAAAGATCACTAAGATGTTAGAGGAGGCGAAGGAGATTGGAGGAGTCAAAGTGGTGAGTGGAAAATGGGATAATTTATCTGCCGAAATGCTCAGAGAAGTAGCAGAAAAGCTGAAGGCTAAATTAAAAAAGGGCATAGTAGTGTTAGCCTCCGTAAGTCCAAATAAAGCCTTTCTGGTAGCTGCTTCCACCCAAGAGAGCCTCTCCGCTGACAAGATAATAAGAGAAGTCTCGCGTCTGGCAGGGGGAAGTGGAGGAGGAAGATGGGATTTTGCCCAGGGAGGAACCTCAGAGTCTTTAAAGGTAAGCCGAGCTCTAAAGGAAGTACCTTTAATTGTGGAAAAGTATGTACTGCTTACGAAAAACTAGTATAATTGGTACTCTCGGAGCTGGCGGAGGGGCTTGAACCCCCAACCTGCTGATTACAAATCAGCTGCTCTGCCAGTTGAGCTACGCCAGCCTATTTCTCGAGCACATTTGCGTCTCGAAACTCACTTGCCCAAATAACGTTTTTCTTTTGATTGTTTTTGGGGACGAGTAGTCGCAGATTAATTCTGCTGTTGTTGGAGAACATAGTAATTGGAATAAAGTAGATTTTATCATTTTTAGGATCATAAACTGCCATGATATCGATATCTTTCAGAGTGTACTTAATAGTATTCCAATTATTCGCACTTCGTAGGAAAACAACCAAACAACCATTTTTAGGAGTAACATATTTTACTTGTATTCTTTTGAATACCCCGTCCTTTTCCGAAACTAAGTCATATCTGACATCTTCTCCCCAAGGAATTGATACGTTAAATCCTCTCTCAATTAGATAAGTCAGCACTTTTGTCTCAGCAATAGCGCCTTTTCTCTTAGTTAGAGCTATAGTAATTCACCTGCCCTTCGTCGACTTTGCGACTCTCCACACTGTCCTTGTTCTTTTATCCTCAAGCTCAATTCCCAGTTCATCCAGTTTTTTTCTTATCTCATCAGCAAGTTTCCAGTCTTTCTTCTCTCGCAATTTCTCTCTCATATTAACCAAAATCTCTATTAACTTTTTCTCTTGCTCTCCCAACCTTTTCTTTTCTTCTTTCTGAAAGAGTCCCAGGATATCTCCCAGATTCTTAATCTTTTCTCTCGTTTTTAAGAGAACCTGCTGAGAGCTTCCATCCAAAGACCGGCCTTCTCTTAGTAATAGATTGGCCTTTTTGACTGCCTCAAAAATGAAGGATAGAGCAGCCGGGGTATTAAAATCGTCATCCATGTCGTGGATAAACCGGGTCCGCATCTTCTTTAAGTGTGATGAAAGATCCTCTACCAGAAATCTTGGGTTTGGGTCAGTGGTTCTTTGAGATTGTTCTCCCTTTATTTCTTTTATCCGTTTAAGAATATTATAAACTCTCTCCAGGGAGGATTCAGCTTCCTCTAGACTACTTTCATGATAATCCAGAGGGCTCCGGTAATGAGCCGAGAGAAGGAAGAATCTTATGATCTCTCCGTCGTAATCCTGAAGAGCTTGAGAGAGTGTGAAGACATTCTGGGTTGATTTTGCCATTTTTTGATCTTTCATCTTTACCAAGCCATTATGAATCCAATACTTAGCAAATCTTCTGCCCGAAGCTGCCTCTGATTGAGCAACTTCGTTCTCATGATGAGGAAAAATTAAATCTACTCCTCCCCCATGAATATCTATGCTTTCTCCTAAGAGATTCATAGCCATGGCAGAACATTCAATGTGCCAACCGGGTCTTCCTTTCCCCCAAGGGCTATCCCAGAAAGGTTCTCCCTCTTTCGCTTTTTTCCAGACCACAAAGTCCAAAGGATCTTCCTTTCTTTCATTCACCTTTACTCTTGCTCCTACCGACAACTCTTTTAGATCTTGACCGGATAGTTTTCCGTAAGAGGGAAATCCTCTTACTCGAAAGAAAACATCCCCATCCTGAGCATAGGCCAGATTCTTACTCTCTAGTTTCTTAATTAGATCTATTATCTCTTTTATGTATTCAGTTGCGCAAGGATAGTCATTTGCTCTTCTTACTCCTAGAGGCTCCATCTGCTGAAAATATTCCTTAATGAGTCTTCCTGTTAGATCAAAGATGGGCGTTCCCAGACTTTTGGCTCGATTGATAACCTTATCATCTACATCAGTAAAATTGGTTACGTAATTTACTTTAAATCCCCGATGTTCTAAATAACGCCTAATCACATCAAACACTACCGCCGCTCTCGCATGTCCCAAGTGTAACTTATCATAGAGAGTAACCCCACAAACATACATTCTAACCTTTTTATCCTTAAGGGGTATGAACTCCTCTTTTCTCCTGGTCAGGGTATTATATACTTTCAAAGGCAATTTATTCCTCTTGTTTTACACTGGCAACTGTCCAACAGCAGACCCCCCTTTTTTCACCTAAAAATCCTAGTCCCTCCGAGGTGGTGGCTTTGATTCCGATTTTTTCGGGCTCTATTTCCAAGATATTAGCGATATTTTTTTTCATACGGGGAATGTAAGAGGCAAGTTTAGGTTGTTCAGCTACTAGAGTAGAATCGAGATTGTTTACCCCATAACCATTCTTTTTTAGCAGCTGGAGAATCTGCTTTAACAAAATTAGACTGGAAATCCCCTTGGTGGTAGGGTCATTGTTAGGAAAAAAAGAGCCTATGTCCTTTTTTCCAACTGCACCTAAAAGGGCATCTGCAATGCTATGCACAAGAACATCAGCATCTGAGTGCCCAGATAGACCCAGGGAATGAGGAATACTCACTCCTCCCAGGATGAACCTCCTTCCCTTTACCAGAGGATGTACGTCATAACCTATACCTACCCTCATCCCCCTCTTCCTCCTAAAAGCATCTCAGCAAATTTCAAATCTAGAGACGTGGTAATTTTAATGTTTGTTTCTTCCCCTGGTATCACTTTAACTTTTTCTCCTAATCTCTCTACCAGACCAGCATCATCACTGGCCCACCGTCCTTCCTTTTTGGCTTCCCCATAGGCCTTCAAGATCAAGTCTTTTCTGAATCCTTGGGGTGTCTGGATAGAGTAAAGCATTCTTCTATTCAAGGTTTTTTTTACTGCATTGCCTTCCTCTGTCTCTTTTACCGTTTCTCTCATGGGAGTTCCTAGAACCACCGCCTTATATTCTTTTGCCTGATTAATTACTCTTTCTATAAGATGGCAGCTTATTAGTGGACGAACTCCATCATGGACAAGGACAATATCTGTGCTGGTATCCACCTTCTGCAGCCCTTCAAAAACCGAATCACCTCGTTCTTTGCCCCCTTCCACTATTGCCTTGACCTTCTTGTATCTGGATGAAGAAATCACTATCTCCTTTGCATATTTGCTCATCCCCGGGGGAACAACCAGGATAATGTTATTAATTAATTTACATTCTTCGAATCTTTCTATGGTCCAGGCAAGAAGGAGCTTTCCCCCCAGAAGACAGAACTGTTTAGGGCGAAAATCACTAAACCTCGCTCCTTTTCCCGCTGCCACAATGACCGTCTCAATTTTCAATTCGCCCTTCCCTTCACTCTTCTCTTTCTCTCCTTGCCAGTCTCATTCTTTATCTCAGTAAATATCATTTTACCAGTGGTGGTCTGAAGAACAGAGGTAACCAAGACCTGCATCTCCTTACCAATGTACTTTTTTCCTCCCTCTATCACTACCATTGTTCCGTCCTCTAGATAGGCAACTCCTTGATTGGGATTTTCCCCCTCTTTAAGGATACTGATCCTCAGGCTCTCTCCCGGTAAAAGAACAGGTTTCAAAGCAGTAGCTATTTCATTTATATTCATAACTTTTACATTTTGAATTTTAGCTACTTTTTTTAGATTATAATCATTAGTAATTACATCTGCTCCCATTATTTTAGCCAATTGAAGTAGTTTACCATCTACTTCAGGTATATCAGGGAAGTCTTTGTCTATAATTTGTGTGGGGATATTTTCCTGACTCTGGAGTCTATTTAACATATCCAGACCTCTTCTACCCCGAGTTCGTTTGGTAGAGGCCGAAGAGTCGGCGATCTGTTGAAGTTCAGTGAGGATAAAGTTGGGAATGACCAGGGTCCCTTCGATGAAACCTATTTCGCAGAGATCAGCTATTCTTCCGTCGATTATCACTGAAGTGTCCAGGATCTTATATTTTGTCTCCCCAGTTTGGGCTTTCTTCCCGCTGAGGCGAGATAAAAAATTAGTTATCTCCTCTCCTCTCCTCACAGCCACAGTTAATCCAACGCTGGCAAATATCACGTTAATTAAAAGAAGAATGAAAGGGGCAAGTTGTTTTAGAGGATCAATTAAAAGAATGGGATAGGCTAAAAGATTGGCCAGAACAACCCCTACCCCCAAACCGAGTCCTCCTATCATAAGTCCTCTTATGGAGGCCTTTATAAGGCCCCGTTCAGCAACAACCATGATTGTTGTTATCCACCCCCCCACCAGAGTGGGCATCCATGGATCAAAACCCAGGTTATCTGCTACTCCGTAGCAGATAACCCCCACTAATATAACAAACAAAATACGTAGTCTAACCTGCTCCATTTTCATAGATTTCGTCTCCTTGATAGTGAAGAAATCCCGTGACTATCTTGTCTTTTTCTTATTAACGTTTGACTAATAAGGCTCCGTCTCTTAGTCTTTCCAATTCTCGTTTTATAGAGTTAGCCCTTCTTTCTCCCACTTCGTTGATTTCGGTTAGCTCCAGAACAGTAGAATTCATAATACTTGGCAGATCCCCCAGAGCCTTTACCACATTCTCTATTACCGCGGAAGGCAGGTGAGGAACCTTGGACAAAATCCGATATCCCCGGGGAAAGACAGATAAATCGAGATTTTCAGAACTCGTCCCATAACCTAACGCATTTGTGATGTTGGTTAAATCTAGTAGTTCGTCCATACTTATCTCTTCCAATTCCAGAAAAACCTGTTCATAATCTTTTTTAGCATAATCTCTTATTATTTGCCTATTTTCATGCAAAGTGTTTCCTATTATTTCCTTTAATTGCATCTCTATCAGTCGTGCCTCCTCCCCCAATTCTACCATGTATTTTTCTATTTCCTCTTTTATTTTCTTTATTATCTGGCCCCTCTGAATAGCCTTTACAACATCTAGTAATCTTACCTCGTCCTGAAATTCCAAAAGTTCCAGCTGCGTTAGAACCTCATGGAAAGTAGCTCGATATCCTTCCAGGGTTAGCAGAGCTTGATTTGCCTTACTCATAAGTTCTGGTGGAGTCTTTAGAACATACTTCATATTCCCCTGGTAAAGGCTAATTGTTCGACGAGATTGAGAAATAGCAATTACTGGGCAACTTGTCTGTTTAGCCATTCGCTCAGCAGCTCGATGACGAGTTCCTCTCTCACCTGTGGCAATGAGATAATCAGGGACCAGTTCAGTATTAGCATACAATATCCTTTTTATATCTTCGGACAAAATAATCGCTCCGTCCATCTTAGCCAGCTCAGCTAGAGAAGTCGGGGTAAGGTGACAATTCACTTTAAAGCCCCCCTCAATAGCACCAAGCACGTTTTCTGTATCCCCAACCACGATCAATCCACCGGTACTGGCTTGAAGGATTATCTCGAGTCCCTGTCCCAGAAGAGTTCCAGGAGCTACCAGTTTAAGAAATTTAAAGAAGTCTTCTTCCTTAACTTTCCCATTTTTGGGCATATCTAAAGCTCCTTGGTTCCTCTTTCTAATGCTTCCTTGACGCTGCTTACTTTGATGAGCTTCATTTCAGAAGAGACCTTAGTATCCTTTGATCCAAAATAAGGAATAAGACACCGGTTGAATCCTAGTTTCCTTGCTTCTTCTAATCTTTTTTCCATGAATCCTACTGGACGAATTTCTCCGGCGAGCCCTACTTCCCCCACCGCTACCGCTCCTTTTAAAAAAGGCTTATCTTTGAAACTGGAAGCGATAGCTAAGATTATAGCCAGGTCACAAGCTGGTTCATCTACTCTCATTCCTCCGGCTACATTCAGGTAAACATCTTGATTATAAAAACGCATATTTCCTCTTTTTTCTAATACCGCCAGCAACAGACAAAGCCTGTTATAGTCCATTCCCTGAGTTACTCTTCTAGGAATGGCAAGAGTTGAGGAGGTTACCAGAGCTTGAATTTCCACCAGGAAACTCCGACTTCCCTCTACAGTTGGTACCACTGCTGTGCCTGAACCGTCTCTATCCAAAGAAGGGTCTCCTAAAAAGAGCTTGGAGGAGTCAAGGATCTCTCTTATGCCATCTTCCTCCATTCCAAAAATCCCAATCTCGGAAGTAGGTCCAAATCTGTTTTTTACCGCCCGCAAGATTCGGTATCGATAATCTTTCCCCGATTCGAAATAAAGAACTGTATCTACAATATGTTCCAAAACTCTGGGTCCGGCAATGGCTCCCTCTTTGGTGACATGGCCTATCAAAAAGATAGTTATCTTTTTCTGCTTGGCCAACTTCATCAAGTAGGCAGTGGATTCTCTTACTTGAGAAACAGAACCGGGAGCAGAACTATAGTCCTCTCTATAGACAGTCTGTATGGAATCTATAATGACTATCTTGGGCTCCAAATCATTAATCTGCTGAGTGATCTCTTCCAAATTAGTCTCTGAGGAAACATAAAGATAGGCCGAGTCTATTCCTAACCTTGTAGCCCTTAATTTGTTCTGCTCTATGGATTCCTCCCCCGAAATATAAAGAACCAGAGATTTTGGAGAACCTAATCTGTTCGCTATCTCCAGTAAGAGGGTAGACTTTCCGATGCCAGGTTCACCCCCTACTAATATCAAGCTCCCGGGGACTACTCCTCCTCCCAGGATCCGATCAAATTCATCTATTCCACTCAAATAGCGCGCCAGGGTAGATCTTTCAATTTCCTTTATAGGCACAGGCTTGCTGGGAGTAAGAGAGAGACCACGGGTGAAAACTCCTTCTTTCAGCTTTTCCTCAGAGATACTGTCCCATTCACCACATTCAGGACATCGACCAAGCCATTTAAAAGAGAGATAACCACAATTCTGGCAGACAAATCTAGTTTTCCTCTTCTCCACTATTAATATACCTCTTTTAGCAGATCTATACTTTGTAGAGCTCTTCCTGTCCCAATGGCTACACAAGAGAGGGGATCATCGGCTAGTTGAGCTTTGACACCGGTTGTTTTCTCTATCAGCTGAGGGAAATTTTTCAATAGACTTCCACCTCCGGTGAGGATAATGCCACTCTCAATTATATCTGCCGCTAACTCTGGAGGCGTCCTTTCCAGGACTGCCTTTACTCCTTCCACAATGGAAGATAAAGGCTCAGACAGAATTTCGGAGATCTCCTCAGCACTGATCTTAACCCTTTTGGGTAGTCCAGTCACTAGATCCCTACCCCTTACTTCGAATTTTTCATTCTTAGGGGGTAAAATGGCGTAGCCTATTTTCGTTTTTATATATTCGGTGGTAATTTCTCCCAGAGCCAGATTATGGTGTTTTCTCATGTACCTACCAATGGCTTGATCCTGTCTGTTGCCACCTGTACGAAGTGTCTCGGCGGCAACGATATCTCCCATGGAAAGTACGGCAATATCGGTAGTTCCTCCGCCCACGTCAACTACCATATTTCCTTGCGGTTTAGCAATGTCTAAATTTGCTCCTATAGCTGCAGCTTTGGACTCGTCGATAAGGAAAACTTTCTTAGATCCAGCTTGAATGGCGGCATTCACCACGGCTCTTCTCTCCACCGAGGTTCCCCCCGTAGGTATACAGATCATAAGGTAAGGAGGAAAGAAAATCCATCTACCATAAACCTTCCTCACGTAAAACTTAAGCATACTTTCGACGATCTTATAATCAGCAATGACCCCATTTTCAACTGGTCTTATAGCTGAAATGCTGCCCGGTGTCCTTCCCAACATGTCCCTGGCTTCGGTTCCAATAGCTAAAATTTTGCCAGATTCTTTATCTATCGCTACTACGGAAGGCTCATCAAAAACTATTCCTTTACCCTCCACATAGACTAAACTGTTAGTGGTCCCCAGATCTATTCCAATTCTTTTACCCACAGAAAACATTTTAATCTTCCACCCTGGTGATTTTCGCTCCCAGTTTAGATAATTTCTCTTCCAGTCTCTCGTAACCCCGGTCGAGGTGATGAATGCTCTCGATCTCGGTTCTTCCCTCAGCGGCCAATCCGGCTAAAGTCAAGGCAGCACCTCCCCTTATGTCAGGAGCCCTGACCACAGCACCTTTTAGACAGCCCACACCTTTTGTCCTCACCTGTGACCTGTCTTCTTCAATCCTTGCTCCCATTTTCCGCAATCCTGGAACGTGACTGAATCGGCCCTGAAAGATGGTTTCTCTAATTAGACTGGTTCCCCGAGCCAGACAGGCAAGAGAGGTTATTTGAGGCTGTAGGTCAGTGGAGAATCCCGGATAGGGAAATGTTTTTACTCTGATGGGCTTTAAGAGATTTCCTCCCTTGACTCTCACCCAGCGGTCAACAGCCTCTATCTCTGCTCCCATCTGCCTTAATTTAACAAAAAGCGAGGTTAGATGACTTGAACAGATCTCCTCTAACGATATCTCTCCTTTAGTAATAATGGCGGCTATTATCAAAGTTCCTGCTTCAATACGATCGGGAATAATTCTGTGATGCACGCTAGTCAGCTCTCTTACTCCCTCGATTTTGATCAAGTTTGTCCCCTCTCCCTCAATCCTGGCTCCGGCGTGCTTGAGAAAATTAGCTACGTCTACTACTTCTGGACTGGAGGAGGCATTTCTTATAAGAGTTACACCCTTGGCCAGACTGGCCGCCAGCATTAAATTTTCTGTAGCTCCCACGCTGGGAACATTCAAATAGATGCTGTTGCCTTGAAGACTTCCTTTAACGCTTGCCTCAATGTATCCGTTATTTACTTCTATCTTGGCTCCCAGTTGTCTTAATCCCTTGATATGTAGATCCACCGGTCTCCTACCTATATCACATCCTCCCGGAAGACAAACCCGAGCATGGCCCCGACGGGCCAAAAGAGGACCCAAAATTAAGATAGAAGCTCGCAAAAGCTTAACCGGTTCATAAGGGGCCTCATAATAGAAAAGATGCGTAGGATCGATTTCTAAAGTTCTATTCTTCCTTCTTACTTTGACCCCTAAACCCTCTAGTACCTGAGTCATGGTCAATATATCAGTAAGATAGGGAACATTTTCAAGCCTTGATATCCCCTCCGTGAGCAGGCCCGCGGCCATGAGTGGAAGAGTGGCGTTCTTGGCTCCATTTACCTTTAGTTTCCCTTTCAGGGGAAATCCTCCTTCAATGACGAACTTGTCCACTTACAGCTCCTTCTGGTTTTTGATGATCCTGATCTCCGAGTTTGTAGTCAGCTCCTTCAACCATTCTTGCATACTTTCTTTTTCCTTTTCTTCTTTTAGATACTCTTCGATTTCCTTCTCACAGTCAATAAAATCAAGCTCTTTTCTCTTTTTTAATTGGATAACGCGATAAAAATCCTCCTTCTCTTCCTTTACCTTTACTACCTCTCCTTCCTTAAGAGGAAGAATCACCGCTCTTAAACTCGGCTTTATCTCCCTAAGGCTAATCCACCCTAATTCACCTCCGACATTATTGTCTAAAGAAAACTTTTTGCCCAGAGTCGCCAAACTTTCCTCTGTTTTTGATTGTTGGAGGACGAGGTCAGCTGCGGCCTTGCTTTTAACTATAATTTGGGCTATTTGGACCTTTCCTGCGTTTGCCAGATTCTTTTTGTGGCTACGATAAAACTGAGCGACTCCCGCTTCTGAAATATCCTGTCCATCTAGATATTTCTTTAACTCTAAATAAAACTCTCTTGTTTCCCTATCTTTTATTCTAATATTTTTATCAATCTTTTTCCTCTTTTGGTGCTTTAGCCTATCTCGCAAAATTTTTCTTCTTAGCCATTCCTGGTACTCGCTTACGGTCAGTCCACCTTGGGCTAAGGCTTGCTCAAATTCGGCATCAGAAATATCTGCTTTAATTTCAACCAGAGCTTTTTCCACCGTCTCAGAGCTTACCGATATTCTTTCTCTTTCAGCTTCTTGGTAAAGAATGAAATCCTCTATCATATTCTCGAACTCCCAATTTCCTCCGCCTAGGAATATTACCTGCTCTAGCTGTCTTTGAGTAATGATTTCTCCGTTAACCACTGCTACTACTTCGTCAATCAACTCATTCCCACAAGCAAACTTGGTCCCTATCACTATAAGAAAAATCACAAAAAAGGAAAAAATTCCATTCATCTTAACTCTATGCCTCACTCAGAGTATAGCACATCTTTGAGCCGTTGTAAAATCTTCTCTAAAGATACCAAAAGTTCTTTTCCCTCACCTTTTTTAGAGATGATTAAATTTCTCTCATCCAGAGGGAAGGACTGAACTTCAGGTGTAAGTTTTCTTTGAATCTGAACTCGGCTATCTTGATTAAGGGGGGTGAAAGGAGAGAAAGTAGTCCAGATTTTAGATCCTTTGTTTCTGAGACACACAATCCCCAGCTCCTTAGCTATAAGTTTTATTCGCAGGAGGCTAAGGAGATTTTTCGTCTCAGCCGGTAAAGGTCCGTAGCGATCCCGCAGCTCCTCTTTTAATTTAAGGATCTCCTCATGGTTCCTTATCTCCCCTATTCTTCGATAAAGCTCAAATCTCTGTTCTTGGTAAGGCACATAGGAGGAAGGAATCCGAGCTTCCACCTTTAGATCTAAACTTATGGGTAGAGATGGCTTGACCTTTTCTCCACGTAATTTTTTAATCTCCTCGGAGAGAAGCTCTGAATAAAGAGTAAATCCTACCGCAGCTATGTGACCGTGCTGTTCTCTACCCAGAAGATTTCCCGCTCCTCTTATCTCCAAATCCTGCATAGATATGCGAAATCCAGAGCCAGGTTCTTTGAACTGGTTAATAACTTCCAGTCTTTTGCGGGCTTCATGAGTAGGTGATTTAGCTGGAGTAAAGAGAAAATAAGCGTGTCCCCTTAACCTGCCTCTACCAACTCTCCCTCTCAATTGATAAAGGTCAGCCAGACCAAATTGTTCGGCTCCTTCCACAATCAAGGTATTTACATTGGGCATATCTATGCCCGATTCGATAATGGTAGTGCATGTTAAAACATTGTATCTTCGTTCAAGAAAATCCCCAATAACTTTTTCAAGCTCTCTTGAAGGCATTCTTCCATGTGCCACGGCAACTTTAATTTGGGGAACCAGCGCCTTTATCTTTTCGGCAACTCTATAAATTCCCTCGATCCGATTGTAAAGATAGAAAACCTGACCTTTCCGCCCCAGTTCTTCAATTATAGCCCCTCTTATTAGCTCCTCATTATACTCTGCTACCTGCGTTTCCACATTGAGTCTCTCTTTAGGAGGAGTAACGATCATGCTCATCGATCTGACTCCCATTAACGACATATAGAGAGAGCGAGGAATAGGAGTTGCACTAAGGGTGAGGACATCCACTGAACTTCTGAGTTCTCTTAGCCTCTTCTTTTGTATAACTCCAAATCGTTGTTCCTCATCAATGATGACCAGACCTAGATCCTTAAACTCTATGTCTTTTTGTATTAGCCTATGGGTGCCTATGACAATGTCAACTCCTCCATTCTTGAGCTCAGCTATGATATCTTTTTGTTCTTTGAGACCTTGAAAACGGGATAGCATCTCGATCCGAATAGGATAAGCTGCTATTCTCTCTCTGAAGGTTCGGTAGTGCTGTTCGGCCAAAATAGTGGTAGGAACCAGCATAGCTACCTGCTTATTGTCCATTACCACCTTAAAGGCTGCTCGCATAGCCACTTCCGTCTTTCCATATCCTGCATCTCCACAAACCAGTCTATCCATAGGGCTAGGACTTTCCATATCCTGTTTTACCTCATGAGTGGCTCTTAACTGGTCAGGGGTCTCCTGATAAGGAAAAGAAGCCTCGAATTCAAGCTGCCAGTCAGTATCAGGAGAGAAGTGATAACCCGGTATCACTTTTCTAATAGAATAAAGCCGAAGAAGAGAAGAAACAAGGTCTCGAGCAGCTTTTCTGACTCTCCTCTTGGTTAATCTCCACTGTCCCCCTTCTAGGCTGTAAATGGGAGGTGGGTGATCAGAATCTCCCATATACTTATGCAATCGGTCTAGTTGATCCAGGGGGATGTAAAGTCTATCAGTCCCTTTGTAATCTACCTGAAAATAGTCAGATTTTCTTCCCTGTAGTTTCAAGGTTTTTATCCCACTGAATTTACCTATTCCATGATCAATATGTACCACATAATCGCCTCCTCGAAGTTCGGTCCATCTTTCAATCTTCTTTTCCTCTTCACTAACCCATCTCTGCCTTCTTTCTCTATAACGTTTAAAGATATCCTCATCAGTTATAAGGACCTGTTTTACCTCATGGAAAACAAAACCTCTCCTCAGATCACCCAGAGAAATGAGAAGAGGAGGAAAGTCCTCAGACACGGAAAACTTCTCTTTTAACGATATTTCGAGATCTTTTTCTTCAAATAGCTCCTTCAATCTTTCGCCCTGCCCTCGATTGGGGGTCAGAAGAACTATTTTGTATTTTCTTTTTCTCCATGATTTTATGTCCTGAATTAACAAGTCAAAATGACCCTGGTAGGAAGGTAAACAGCTGCAGGAAACCGACATACTCTCCCGAGGCTTCATCCAGGAGGTCTTTCGGGCCAAGGTGGAAAGATACAAATGAGGAGATTCCAAAATAGGTTTAAGTATTTTATGCTCAGGATTTGCCCATTTTTCTAGCCGATCCTGAATCTCTCCCGGTTCATCTAAAATTATAGCAAAGGAAGGAAAAGCCTCAAATAAAGAATAAAGTCTTGCATCTGTCTTCTTGCTCAAAGCTAGCTCATCTTTAGAAGACAAAACAACCTCTCTTTTCTTTCCCACAGAGGACTGCGTCTCGGGATTAAATTCTCTAATCGATTCTACGGTATCTCCAAAAAGCTCGATCCTGATAGGTCTGAGGTAAAGAGGAGAATAAAAATCTACAATTCCTCCCCGAAAGGAATAATCACCTTTTTCTTGCACCAAGGGAAAAAACTCATATCCTCCTTCAGTCAAGTGTTTTATAAGTGTATCTCGATTTACCGTCTTCCCTCTTTTCACTAAAAAACAATCCTCATCCAAGCTAGATGCCTCTGGCACTTTTTGGCGGAGGGCATCTAAAGAGGATACTACGAGGATGTTATCTTCTTTCCTCAATTGATGCAGAATCCTAAGACGTTTTCCAGTTTGGTCCTTTTCTTGAGATGGAAAAAGGGAAATTTTTCCGTCTGAGGGAAGCAAGGAAAGCAAATCTTGGTAGGTATTCTCAGCCTCTGATTCACTGGGAAGAACTAATAAAAAAGGAACCTTCAACTCTTTACTCAGAAGGGCTACTACATAGAATTTAGCTTCCTGAGTCAAGCCGTAAAGCCAATAGGGAATAATTCCTTGTTTTATCTTTTGAAGACATACCTCAAGTTTGTTCCTTGCCAACTACAACCCTTTCTTCCCTTAGCTTTCCTTGAAGAGATCCGATCAGGGAGTCCATCTCTCCATTCAAAATACCTTCCAAATTATGCAGGGTTAAGTGAATCCGGTGATCGGTAACCCTGTTTTGTGGAAAGTTGTAAGTCCTGATGCGCTCCGATCTTTCTCCACTTCCAATCTGATTTTTTCTTTGCTTAGAGATCTCCCTTTGCTGCTCACTTTCTTTTCTCTGAAGGAGCTCAGCCCGCAGGACTCGCATGGCTTTAATTTTATTTTGATGTTGGGATCTTTCATCCTGACATTGGATTATAATCCCGGTAGGTCTATGAGTGATTCTTACTGCAGAATCGGTAACATTTACGTGCTGCCCTCCTGCTCCTCGAGAATGAAAGGTGTCTATCCGTAGATCTTCAGGCTTTATCTCAACTTCTACTTCCTCGGCCTCGGGAAGGACCGCTACCGTTACAGTCGAGGTATGAATTCTACCACTCGATTCTGTAACAGGTACTCTCTGTACCCGATGCACTCCACTTTCAAAGCGCAGGGTAGAAAAAACATCTCTTCCTTCAATGGCAAAAACCGCTTCCTTAAAGCCTCCTCTATTTGTAGGGCGGTGATTTATGTTCTCTATTGTCCAACCACGTTTTTCTCCAAAACGAGTGTACATTTTGTATAGATCAGCAGCAAAGAGAGCCGCCTCTTTTCCCCCTGCTCCAGCACGAATCTCCACAATTACATTCCGGTGAGAATATTGGTCACCAGGTTTCAAAAGATCTGAAAGTTTTTTCTCTATCTCTGCCAGCTCATTGTTTAGGCTCTTTTTTTCCTCTTCGGCTAATTCTTTAATCTCTTGAGTCTCTTTCTTATCCTCCAGAATATCCTCTAGATTCGTTATCTCATTTTGAATCTTCTTATGTTTTTGCCAGAGAAAAAAAGTTACTTCTAGTTCTCGATATTCCTTGCTGTATTTTTCTAGAAGCTGTCTATTTTCTAAAACATTAGGATCGGAAAGAAGTCTACTGAGCTGTTGGTATCGCAATTCGACTTTGTCTAAACTAGCTACCTCGGATCTCTGCATCAAGGAATCCTTATTATTTAATCACCAGTTTTTTTGAAATTTCAATGCTATTATACACTTGGCAGCTCTTTTGTCAATTCTTTCACTTCACTACCAGAAATCGACTCAGTCGATTTTCGATCCCGTAATCCTCTCATAAGCCTCAAGATATCTTTGGGAGGTCTTTTTAATTATAGCAGGAGGAAGAGAAGGAGCAGGAGGAGTCTTATCCCAATCCAGACTTTCTAAGTAATCTCGCACAAACTGCTTATCAAAATATACCTGGTGATGTCCGGGTCGATAATCTTTCTTAGAGCAGAATCTTGAGGAATCCGGAGTTACGAGTTCGTCAATCAGAATAACCTTACCCTGATTGAGTCCAAATTCAAACTTGGTGTCTGAGAGAATAAAACCTCTAGACTCTAAATACTTACTGGCTCTTTCGTAAATCTCTAGACTTATCTTTTCCAATTTCTGTGTTAATGTGACTCCGATCACTTTCTTCATTTTTTCCTTGGTGATGTTGATGTCATGGCCACTCGCTGCTTTGGTCGCCGGAGTAAAGATGGGCTGAGGGAACTTGTCAGCTCTTTTCAATCCGGAGGGAAGCTTGGTACCTCCTACAGACCTGTGCCTCTTATACTCCTGGTAGGCAGAACCAGCCAGATATCCCCTTACTACACATTCAATCTTAATGGGTAAGCTCTTTCTCACCAGCATAGATCTTCCTCGTAAGATGCCTCTAAATTCTCTTAGATTGGAAGGAAAATCCTCTTCTTTGGTAGTGATTAAGTGATTGGGGATAATGTCTCTGGTGAGATTAAACCAAAACTCCGACAGACCAGTTAAAATTTTACCTTTATATGGAATTCCAACAGGCAGCACACAATCAAAGGCTGAGATTCTATCGCTGGCTACTATGAGAAGTTTTTCTTTTAGATCATAAAGATCACGTACTTTTCCTTTTTTAAAGATTTTTAATCCAGGAAGATTTGTCTCTAGTACTACTTTATTGGTAGGCAATTTTTAGATGCTGCTGGATTGATGCCTCAGCTATTTCTCATCCTGCTCTAACTCGACATTCCAGTAGGCAAGATCCAGAAAGTCTTTCCAAGTTTCCTCAACCACGTTGTCGAGAGTGTATCTAACGAAAGACTTCCAGTGAGGCCTTTTTGGAGTTCTAATGAGACTCATTCCAGCCTCGGTCAAAGTTCTACTTCCCTTACGAAGATTACAGGAGACACAGGAACAGACAACATTCTTCCAGCTATCCTTCCCTTGCCGGGACAAGGGAACCACGTGATCCAGGTTCAAATCTTGGGACTTAAATTTTCTTCCGCAGTATTGACACGTATTTTCGTCCCTCTTATAGATATTTTTGCGGGTAAACTTCACTCTCCGCGGAGGAAAACTATCGTACACGAGCAGGAGTATGACCCGAGGTATCCTAATTTTATAGGTAATCGTTCGTAATATCTCGCTATCCTTAGAACGGTTTTGAGAAAAGTCTCTCCAATCCTCAAAACCAAAGGTATAAAAAGAGCCACCTTTTTTCAGTACTACCTGGGCATGCCTTAGGTAAAGCAGGCAAAGGGCTCTCCTGACCGAACACACGCTAACTACCTGCCATAGCTTATTTAGAACCAATACTTCACTACTGAGAACATCGGTTGACAATGCGATCAACTCCTAATTTTTCACTTTATAGTAATATAAATTAAAAGGATTGTCAAGAGAGGAAAAGTTCTGTTAATTAAAAATTCTTTTTACTTGACAACTTCTTTTTATCTGTTATAATCTGGACAGTGGGAGTAAACGGAATTGAATTTCAAAGGCCTAGCAAGCGGCCTGTTTAGTCTTTTTTTGCCGGCAGATTGCAAGATATGCGGCAAAGCTCTTGAGCCCTTGAACTTCAGCTATATCTGTGAAAACTGCTGGGACCGCGTAAAATTGTTAAAGATGCCCCATTGCTCAAGGTGTGCCAAACCATTTCCTGCCTCTCTTGCCTCCCTGGAAGTTCCCTCTCTTTTGTGCACAGAGTGCAGCCAGGACTCATCGCCCTTTAAGAAAATCTTCGTTCCCACCCTTTACCAAGGAGTTATGAAAGATGCGATCCATCTTCTTAAATATCGCAGAAAGAAAGGAATAATGAAACAATTAGAAAAAATCCTCAAGGTCTATTTTTTTCAGACAGACTTTCCTTTCTCGAAATTTGATCTGGTAGTCCCCATCCCTTTACATCGGAAAAAACTAAAGGAAAGAGGATTCAATCAAGCTGAGTTGTTAGCCAGAGTGATAGCTACACATTTTGGCCTCAAATTAGTTAAGAACAATCTCCAAAGAGTCAAAGCAACCAAAAGCCAAACTTCATTGAGCAAGAAAAAACGGATAGAGAATATAAAAGGAGCATTTCAATTCAGAAACAAAGGTAAATTCCAAGCAAAAAAGATACTTTTAGTTGACGATGTTTATACAACGGGAACAACGGTTAGAGAAGCAGCAAGAGTCCTTAAAAAAGCAAAGGCCAGAGAAACTTACATATTTACCTTGGCCAGAACTTCCTGAAAGTCTATGTTGACAAACTTATTTTCCTATATTATAATCTCCCATAATTGATTTTGAGGCGTTAAGAAGACTTTTGCAACGCAGTTTTTGAATTTACAGGAGGTGAAGTATGTCGGAAGAAGGAACGGTCAAGTGGTTTGATGACCGTAAGGGTTATGGGTTCATTGAAAGGGAAAATGGCGAGGATGTTTTTGTCCACTTTTCCAACATCGGAGGAGAAGGATTCAGGAGTTTGGAACAAGGCGAGAAAGTTTCCTTCGACGTCCAGGAAGGTGAGCGTGGTCTCCAAGCGGTTAACGTAGTCAAAACATAAATAGCACGCTTGATTTTCCGAACTTTACCCGGCTGAACGGGTATAGTAGAAAGTGAAAAGTTCAATATTATGACCTTGAAACTTTTATTATAGTTGTTCGGCCGGGATTTGTCTTGATTGTTAAAGATCACCGGAAGGGAGATAGAGTCATGCAGGTGGAAGTAAACAGGGCTCACGTTCCAGTAAGCGCGGATTTTGATAAGCATATCAGGAAAAAACTTCAAAAAATAAATAAATACCTGCGGCGGGTCTTCTCTGCACGGGTGAGGATTAAAGAGGAAAAAAAGAGGTATTTAACTGAGATTAATGTTGTAGCTGATGGCTTTACCATCCATGGAGATGGATCGAGTCCTGATTTATATAGCTCAGTGGAGAGTGCCATCGATAAAGTAAACAAACAGGCTAAGAAGTTTAAAGAGAAAATCAAGTCACACAGATCCCGCATGCGGACAGAAAAAAGAGGTTTATTGTCCACTATTTCCCAGGAGTCTGTCCATAGCAATTATCCACAGATAACCCGCATCACTAGAGCGATTGCCAAGCCTATGACCGTGGATGAAGCGTTTGGGGAACTCTGTTTATCGCAGGATAGATTTTTTTTCTTTCTAAACACCGATACCAACCAGATTAATGTCCTTTACTTAACAGATGATGGTAACTTCGATTTAATGGAGCCCCAAATATAAATATTGATAGTTAAAGTTAGCCCATTTTCATTCTGGAATGCTCACTTCTAACAAAAGGAGGCTAAGGTGCAGATAAAGAGTTTTCTGGATAAAAGAGCTATTAAGGCAAGGTTAGAGTCCCGCACCAAAAAAGAGGTACTGGGAGAGTTGACTGACCTATTGGAAAAAACCGGTCAGATTAGCGATCAAGAAGAGTTTTTAAGAGTCATTCAAGAAAGGGAAGAATTGGGAAGTACAGGCATCGGATATAATATAGCCATTCCTCACGCTCGTTGTTCAGGGATCAAATCTCTGGTGGGGGCGTTCGGTATATCCAAGGGGGGTATCGATTTCGACGCTTTAGATAAGGAGCCAGTTAATTTATTCTTTATGTTAGCTGCTCCCAAAAATGCCGCCGGAGATTACTTAAAAGCCTTAGCGACAATCTCCCGTCTCTTAAGACGTAAAAAGTCTCGCCAGGCTTTGATGGAAGCACGGACAGTCGAGGAAATTGAGGAGATCATCGAGGCAGAAGAAGCTTAAAGATATCAAGGAGAAAAGAACGTAGTTGAGTCAGCAACGTGAATGGCATAAGGAGTGACTGATGAGTCAAGAAAAGTACTTATTCACTTCCGAATCAGTGACAGAGGGACATCCAGATAAAATCGCTGATCAGATATCGGATGCTGTACTAGATGCCGTGTTAAAAGAAGATCCTAAGGGAAGAGTGGCCTGTGAGACTTTAGTCACGACAGGTCTCGTTTTTGTAGCTGGAGAGATCACCACGAAATGTTACGTAGATATACCCCAGATAGCTCGCCGAACAATAAAAGAGATAGGGTATACGCAGGCAAGTTTTGGTATTGACTATAAGAGTTGTGCAGTTATTACTTCAATCAACGAGCAATCACCAGATATTGCCTTGGGTGTGGACCGGGATGGAGCAGGGGATCAGGGAATGATGTTTGGTTATGCTACTACGGAAACTCCTGAATTCATGCCTCTTCCCATAGTTTTGGCCCATCGGTTGACGCACAGATTAGCCGAGGTGAGAAAAAAGAAAGTTCTCGCCTATCTTCGACCGGACGGGAAAGCTCAAGTCACCGTAGAATATGAGAACGGGGTACCAAAAAAGGTAACCTCGGTGGTTATCTCTGCTCAACATAGTCCTGAGGTGGAAGTAGAGAATATCGAAGATGAGATAATAGACAAAGTGATAAAGCCCTGCATTCCCGATCGATATAGAAATGAAGAGATGGGTTATTATATAAATCAGACCGGGAGCTTTAAAATAGGCGGTCCTCAAGCAGACACCGGCCTTACCGGAAGAAAAATAATCATGGATACTTACGGAGGAGTGGGTTCCCATGGTGGAGGATGCTTCTCAGGAAAAGACCCTAGCAAGGTGGATCGCTCAGGATCTTACATGGCCCGTTATATTGCCAAAAATTTGGTGGCTTCAGGGATCACTGAGAAATGTGAAGTGCAACTTGCCTATGTGATTGGAAAGAGGGAGCCTGTTTCTCTTATGGTAGGTAGCTTTGGTAGCGGGAAAATCCCGGAATCCAAAATGAAAGAGCTTATCCGCGATAACTTTGATCTTACTCCGGGGGGGATGATCGAAACGCTCGATCTTCTTCGTCCTATTTATAAGAAAACCGCCTCCTATGGTCATTTTGGTCGCAGTGATCCCGAGTTCACTTGGGAGAGGATAGATCTTGCTGAGAGTTTAAGAAAACAAGCCGGGCTATAAACCTGAAGAAATATCTCGGGACTCTTCCCCTCGATACGCGTATAAATCCTCTAAATACTATTATTTCCTCGGTACGGTAAAGAGTGAATCTCAATGTCTTCTCCGACCTTTGCCCTTAAATCCCTGGCAGCAGAATCTTTATTTTTGTCAATTTCCAGATAGCCAGAACTTCCCCTTAAAACGACAAACTCACCGGTCTTTACCCCAGCAAAAGCTTGAGCAAATTTGGCTTTGATCTTTCTATCTTTATAATGTATGATCACTTTCTTGGCTAAAGGAGAAATTTCTCTTATGGAGGTAATGATATTGCCAAATTCATCAATATAAATTATTGAATCTTTTTTGAGCTTTAGTAGTTTGATTTTATCGATTCTTTGGCCAAAATCCTCTATTTTTTCTCCCAATGAGATATGAGCAGCCAGGGGAGCAAATAGGTCTCTTCCGTGAAATGTGCTGCTAACTTTTTCAAATCTGGAGGGATCAATCTGAATTATGGTTTTGATTCTCTGGTGTTTCAAGGCCAGGGAAAAAAGACCGTTGTCTGGACCAATGAAATAAAATTTGTCTGTTTTAATAGCCAGGCCGGCTCTGAAGGTTCCTACACCGGGATCAATAACTCCCACATGAATAGAGCCAGGAGGAAAGCGAGAAGAAACCTGCCAGATTAAAAAAGCCCCTTCTAAAATGTCATAATGTCTGGTATGATGCCCAATATCAATGATCTGTACCTTTTCGTTTATAGAAAGAATCACCCCCTTCATCTGTCCCCGATAAAGGTCAGAACTAAAATCGGTGGTTAAGGTAATTATTGGCGTGGAGGGAATCTTCATTCAAGCTCGGGGAAAAATCTGATTGAATTAATCTCCTCAATCATAGATCTAGATAGGTCGTTAGCCTGGTTTGAATATCTTTGAGGAGCTGTACCCTCAAGGAAAGCAAACCAGAGCGTATTCCTAGACTGAGGACTGGCTAGAAGTCCGGTTTCCACATCTATCTTTTTGAAAACTATTCCAGAGGGAGAAGGAAAATCCTTTACCGGTTTTTCCTCTAAGGCCCTTTTCATAAACTCTGTCCAGACAGGAATAGCTACTGCACTTCCTGTCATCTTTTCTCCCAGGGGAGTTGCGTCATCGTTACCTATCCAAACCCCTGCTACCAAGTCGGGAGTAAAACCTATGAACCAGGCATCGATTGTTTTATCGGTAATTTTTTCTGCCGGCCATCCCACTGTTCCGGTTTTTCCTGCACAGGGTCTGTTGAATCCTAAGGAGCGTACTTTTCGACCAGTCCCATAATCGATAGTCTTTTTCAATAGATCAATCATTACAAATGAAGCCTGGGGAGAGAGGACTATTTCTCCCTGGGGAAAATTTTCCTCAATAACCCTTCCTTTTCGATCCTCAACCCTCTGGATAAAGATGGGTTTGACCTTTATTCCGTAATTAGCTATGGTAGCATAGCCTCTTACCATTTCCAGAAGGCTCAACCCCGAGGTACCCAGAGTGAGGGTAAGATCATGATTTAAAAGGCCTTCGATACCTAATCTGTGAGCATAATCAATGACTTTGCCCACTCCTACCTCCTGCAGAAGTTTTACCGAGCTAACATTAATAGAGTGAGTGAACATTTGCCAAAGATAAACTCTTCCCCAGAAATGTTTTTCAAAATTCTCGGGAGACCAATACTGGCCTTCTTCTCTTATTTCTCCACTTTTTCCTACCTTTTTGGCTCTTCTGAAAAAGATTGGAGCATCGTAGAAGGGACTGACTGAAGTAAATTTTCCACTATCGATAGCTGCTGTATAAGTAAAAATCTTGAAAGCAGAACCAGTTTGACGACGGGCCTGGGTGGCTCTGTTGAATTGGGATTCAGCAAAATCCCTTCCTCCCACCAGAGCTTTAACCCAGCCGGTATGGGGGTCAATGGCCAATAGAGCCCCTTGGTGATCATTCTCCTTTAAATATGGTACTAAACTCTTTTCTGCCTTTTTCTGCAAATCCAAATCCAGGCTGGTATAGACCTTAAGTCCTGCCCGCCAGAGCCTCCTATATCCATATTTTTTTTCTATTTTCTGACGGACCCATTCCACGAAATAAGGAGCGTGAAAGATAGCTCCTTTTCTTTCTTTTCCTTTACTTATTGCCACATTTATGAACTCCTCCTTGGTGGTTCTCCACTCATCCTCAGTAATGAAATCAAGCTCCAGCATTCTTTTGAGGATTATCTTTTTCCTTTGGTTAGTATGGTCCGGATGATTTAGAGGAGAATAATAGGTAGGATTTCTTGGAATGGTAGCTAAAAAAGCCGACTCAGCCAGATTTATTTCACTAACGTTTTTCCCAAAATAAAAGGAGGCAGCTTCTCCTACTCCGTAGATTCCCTTTCCAAAATATATTTGATTAAGGTACATCTGGAGGATCTCTTTCTTACTGTATCTTCTTTCAATTTGAATGGCGAGAATCGCTTCCTTAAGCTTACGAAGAAAAGTTTTTTTAGGAGTAAGGAAAAGATTTCTGGCTAGCTGTTGGGTTATGGTGCTTGCTCCTTCTGCCATACTCCAAGTTCTCAGGTCAACCCAGGCTGCCTTAAGAATACGCCTGAAATCTATCCCTCGATGTTGATAAAATCTGTGATCTTCGGCGGCAATGAAAGCATTTTGTATCCAAAGAGGAATACGTGAAAGGGTAGCGACTTCTCGTCTTTCCTGAGAAAACTCTGCTAAGATTTCACCGTCACCAGAATATATTCTGGTGATCTGGCTTGGCTGATATTCCTCAAGTTGCTCAATATGAGGAAGATTATGAAGATCAGCCACAAAATAACCCCCCAGGATTCCTAGTCCGCCAAAAAAAACCACCAGAGCTAAATAAAGAAGAATCTTTCCCATAGACATGAGCTTATTATCTTTTGATACCTTCTTTCCTTATCAAAAGCTTTTTCTCTCACCCTTGGATTCTTGAAATTTTGATACCGTTAACGCAGAATAGAAATTCATAAGTATTATATTCGCTGCTAAGGCAAAGTCAAGAATATCTCGGGACTCTTCCCCTCCGTCGCTGTATCTAAATATAGCGTATAGCGGGTAGCGTAGAGCGTATAGAGTAAATCTGAATATGATACATCAAAGCTAATTGTCTTTTTAGGCAAAGGTAGTATAATAGAAGAAATCTGTCTAGAGAATGGCGCATTGGATGTCCTGGTAGGTGAGGATAGGCCAAATCGGGACAAGATCTGGCAAACAAGACAGTCCATTCGGGAGGTCTTGGTCAAACTGAGTCCAATTATGACTGACGAGGATGTAGTGGTTCCTCGTAGTTAAGATACTCCTACTTTTAAGAGGGATTCAGCGAGATAACCAGGAGAGAGGATCTTGTTAGAGCAATGAAAGTAGATGAATGGATCAAGATTAACACTTATCATCACTCTTCTTTTTCTAACATAAGTCGGTTGGTTGAGCTGAA
>Ga0209977_10000117_pt1 | contig 29741 bp, 28 predicted proteins | sample SumtaG_2_FD_183113 | JGI IMG/M metagenome (GOLD analysis project Ga0209977, IMG submission 183113) | Deep subsurface microbial communities from Indian Ocean to uncover new lineages of life (NeLLi) - Sumatra_00607 metaG (SPAdes) (version 2) | ecosystem: Environmental > Aquatic > Marine > Oceanic...
TTTACCTGGTTTAGTACTAGAAATTGGAAAAAACAATGGAGTAATATTTGCAGAAAATCAGAATGAATTAATTAAAATGATTGGTACTTTAGTTAATCAAAGGGATATACTAAAAGGGATTGGTTTGAGAGGTTATTCCTTAGTTAAAGAGAAATATACTTGGCAAAAAGTAATAAAGCAATTTAAACAAATAATAATCAATGTAATGAATCGATAAACCAATTGTTTTCTATGATTAGAATAGCTAGATTAATACCCTTCTTTTCTGATCAATATGAAGGCTCATTTAACCCTATTATAGAATTAACAAACAAATTAAAAAATTTCTTTAGTACATTTTTACTTCATAATTCTCGAGGGTTTGTTTGGGGATTAGGATTACTTTTTTTGGGTAAAAGATATTGTTTTAAGAAAGCAATAAATTAATATAATTAAATAGATTAAAAAGAAGAAAGATTCTTCTTATTTATTATAAAAAATCTAATATTTTGTTCAATTATGAAGTTAATATTTGTAATTACTTTATTAATGTTATTAAGCAGTGGTGGAAAAGTATTAATCGCGTATGCAAATAAATTTGCCGAAATAGGTCATGATGTATCAATTATTGCTCAGAAAATTAACCGGAAAAATTACAAATTTAATGAAAAAATTGTACTTTTTGAAGTAGGTGGGCCGTTTTTAAAAAATCAATTAAAATTCTTTTTTCTGGAATGTGACAATCCTTCTTTATTTGCTTTAATTTATTCATATACTCCAATGTCCCATTTCCGATTATTAGTAGGAAATACCGTTCATTATATTCCAATTCAAGAAATGCGTCTAATCAATAAGTAATATCTTTATCTTCATCGAATTTTCCAGATGTAATTATTAATAATTCATTTTCCATAACTCCAAGCTTATCTCTAAATAATTTTCTTAATTCATTTGATGGATAAAAAAGTTTATCATTAGCTCCGAGATGTAGAACTTTTTTCTTATATTTGGGAAATATTTTTTTAGTATGTTTTTTGAAGAATATTGAACGGGGAAAAAACAATTTATCCGATTTCTGGTTCTTTTAATATATCTTTTTGATAACAAAATAAATATTCTTTTATGTAGTTTATCTATGTGAAAATTTCCTGTATGAGAATGATCATCTATGAACAATTTATATTTAAATTTTTTTTGATAATGAATTGCGTAAATTGTTGTAAAAGTAAAAGTTCCATGTGAATGAACAATATCTGGTTTAATTTCATTTAATCTCTTTTTCACACCTTTTAATAATAATTGACCCCCATCTTTGATTTCAAAAATTGTTGGTAATCTATAGATTTTAACAATTATAAGTTATTCTTTTTTTAAAATTTTTTCTTAATTTACCCCTTTTTATCATTTTTTCCTTATTCGATACCATCTTTAGTATTGCCTCTTTTATCATATTGCTATCTCTCGGTTTAATAACAATCCCTGCTCCATTCTCAGCAATTTCAAAAAGTTCATTTGATGAAGTTGTAATTATTGATATTTTGCATCATATTTTGTTACATTAAAGTCAGTAAGATTAATTGCAAAAGTTATAACTCGTACAATATTAAAAAATGCAGATCAAGTCTTAGTTTATACTAAATTCCATGAAAATTTGGTTATTAATAAAGGATGTCCTAAACATAAAGTCAAAATTCTTCCTAACGGGATTTCAATAGAAAATACCTATATTGATTTGATTAAAATTGAAAAATTAAGAAAAAGCTTTTCAATCGAAAAAGATGATTTTGTTTTATTTTTTATGGGATATCTTTACGAGTTTGCGGGATTAAAAGAGATTATTGAATATTATAATGATGACGTGAGTAATGATAAGATTAATTTGAAATTTATTATTGTTGGGGATGGTGGCATTTATAGTCAACTTAAGAAATATGTTAAAAATTTAAAAGCAGATTGGTTTTATCTTACTGGTAGAGTACCTTACTTTGAAATTGCTGAATATATCGCTCTTTCTGATCTATGTCTTCTCAGTTTCCAAATTAATGATATTACTAAGGAAATAACTCCTATAAAAGTACTTGAATATATGGCTATGAAGAAGCCGGTTTTATCAACAAAATTACCTGGTTTATTCATTGAGATGGGTGAAAATCATGGAATAATATTTGCAAAGGATCAAAGGGAATTAATAACAAAGATTGGTAGGCTAGTAGTTAAAAAAGAAAATTTACAAAAAATTGGTTTAAAAGGCCATTCTTTAGTAAATAATTTTAAAGAATTTATAATATTATTAATTAACGAATGAAGTAATGTGCTAACATTGTTAAAATCATTTAATTTACTCCTATTTACAATTACATCTTTTATTTTGTATTAATATACTTTTCCAAGTATATTTTTTCATTAACTAATAATTTAAATTCATTAGATTTATATTTTATGAGGGGTGTGCTAAAAATTTAGATTATGGCAAATTAATTTATGTTGGATGTCATGGTAAAATCGTTGTTTATTGGTTAATAAAAAAAACTCATTTAATCCCGGATAATGGTAAACATATTAAGATTTCTAACTTTAACTACTTTTTATTAGTTGCTATTCTTAGATTTCTTAATATTCTAAGATTTTCTAAATTCTAACCTATAAATAAGAACTTTAATTAGAGACCATGAAAGTGGCGAGGTATTAACTTAATAATACTAATATATGAACGAAAAAAGTCTATTTACCAGATGCAAATCATAGATTACATATATGGATTAAAAATACATAGATTTAAAGCGACAGCATCTAAGAGCGATAAAGTTTTACAATGGCTATTTAACATGGAAACTTTCCTTCTAATAGAGGGTAAAAAAATATTAAACATCAGAATATTAAAAAACTGGCCGATAGTTATTCCATTAACATGGATTCCATCTCTTATAATTGGAATGTTGATAAAACATTAATACTTCTGAAAATTCGCACCCAAATTGAACGGTGTTCTTCTCATTATATCGTGGTTCATAACGCAAAAAGTGCAGATATGATGTCCATTAAGATGGTTTAAAAACAACGATTCATAATCTTAAGCAAATCAGTTTTGATGCCGTCTTTCCACCGCTCGAACAAGAAAAGAAAGATCAAATATTCCCACCTTGAAAAAAAGAACTCCAAAAAATTTCTTTTACCATAATCTAATTTTTTCTCGGAATTAATAAATTTCAAAAATAAGATAATCTTATAAGATTATATAGATAGATATATTTAGATTTTTAAAATTATTATTTTATATTGAATGATTTATGAAAATTGTCCATTTAATGTATTGGTATTGTAAGGATATGGGTTATCAAGAAAATTTTTTACCTGCAGAACAAGCAAAATTAGGAATGGATACGTATATTATAACTTCAAATTTATTACCATTTTTTAAGGGTATAAATGAAGATTCTAGAAAATTAGAAACTGGTATTTTTAAAGAAAAAGATGTTAAAATCTATAGATTACCAACAATTTTTGAAATCAAAGATGGGGGTCAATTATTATTAAAAGGTGTGAAAAAGAGATTAAATGAAATTAAACCAGATATTGTTCATTCACATGGAACTTTTACTTTTACAACAATTTACGCAATTCATTATCAAAAAAAATTTAAATATAAATTATTCATAGATGATCATTCTCATACAGGAAATTTTCACATAGATAAACTACATAAAAGGATATTTATTTTGTTAGCAGAAAGATATATTAAAAGAACCAGAAATCGGATAAATTGTCTTTTCCCCGTTCAATATTCTTCAAAAAACATACTAAAAAAATATTTCCCCAATATTAAAAAAAAAGTTCTACATCTCGGAGCTAATGATAAACTTTTTTATCCATCAAATGAATTAAGACAATTATTTAGAGACAAGCTTGGAGTTATGGAAAATGAATTATTAATAATTACATCTGGAAAATTCGATGAAGTTAAAGATATCACTTATTTATTAGACGCATTTCTTGAATTGGAATATAATGAACGGTATTTCCTACTAATAATCGGAAATGGGACATTGGAGTATATGAAAAAATTAAAACAGAGAGTAAAGAATTGTAATATTCCTGAAAGAATTATTTTTATTGATTTTTTAAAAAATCAAGATTTAAACAAATATTATAATGCTGCTGATATTGGTATTTGGCCTGGAAATCATTCTATTGGTGTAATAGAAGCAATTGCCACAGGGTTAGCTGTGATTGTTCCCGAAAGTGATATAGGTTATAGAATTCTATTTCAAAATAAAGCAGCAATTGGATTTAAAAGAAGAAATATCAAATCATTGATAAATTCAATTGTATTTCTATCAAAAAAAATTGAAAGGGTTAAAATAAGAAAACAAGGTTTAAAATTAATTTCTAATACTTTATCATGGGAAAAAATTGCAAAAAAGTCAATAGAATATTATAATCGTTATTAAAAATGGACCTTCTGACAATTAAAATGGATTAATTAATTGGATTTGGAAAAATTTAAAATTTTTAGGATTTTGATTTTTAATTATCATAAACTATTAAATTACTTCAATGTTAAAAAAATTTATATAATACAAATTTTTAATAATTCTTATAACCTTGTTAAAAAATAAAAAGACTCAATTATCAGTGATTTAAATGCATTATTGTCTTTATGTTCCCAATACGCATAGAAATCGTAATCTTGAAGTGGGAGGTATAGCAAATGTCCTTCTTCAATTATTGCATGAATATGAAAAAAAGCAAAATCTAAATATCTCTCTGATGACACAATATTCCGAATATAAACCAAGTTCTAATAAATTAAAAATATATCAATATAATAAATTCCGAATTAAACAATTAAATACCGCTTATTTCAACTTAAAAACATTCTTAAAAATTATATCCTTAAATAAAACTAGAAAGATAGATGTAATATTCTTTTTCCGATATAGCAATTTTGAAGCTTTAATCCCATTTTTACTAAACTTTTTTTTAAAAATTCCCATTTTAATCTATACTCCAACAGATTTTGATACTTACATTAGGGAATCTCTTTTTTTAGGATCTAATTCTTTACATTCCAAAATGATTTTTTATGCTTGGATGAAATTTTTTAAAAAATATATCATACGGCGAAAAAAAGTTTACATACAAGCCATTAATCAGCACATTGTTAGAGATTTAATAGAATTAGGTGTAAATAAACATAATTTTGTACTAATACCGAATGGAATTACCCTAAATAACTTTGAAGATATCCGAAAAATTGATCATGAAGATACTAATTTTAGTTACGTTGGTAGATTGATTAAAACAAAAAATATTAGATTTTTAATAAAAACCTTTAAGCGATATCTAAATCATTTTCCAAGTGATAAATTATTTATCTACGGAGTAGGTCCAGAACAAAAATATATTCTTGAGTTTATTAAAGATAATAATCTAGAAAACAATATATTATTAATGGGATTTGAGGCAATTAAAGCCAATATATACTCCAAACTAGATGTTTTGATTCACCCTTCATTCGGAGAAGGTGTCCCTAATACAATTTTAGAAGCAGCATTGACCAAAACATTTATTATTGCTTCAAATGTCAAGGGAAATTGTGATATTATTAAACATAATAAAACGGGTTTATTATTCAATCCTTTTGATAATAAAGATTTATTGGATAAATTAAAACTTTTTAAAAAAGATAAAAATAATAGAGAAAAGATATTGAAACAAGCGAAAGAACATGTCATTTCTAACTATAGTATGAATATGGTTGTAGACTCCCAATATGATTTTATAAAATCAAATGTAAGATTTTAATAGATGTGATAATCTTCTAATGTTTTTTAATACATATTTTAGGTGAATTCGCAAAATTTAGTGTTTTTTCGATCCTAAAAAATTTTATAAGGCTGCAGGTCTCGAGAAACAACTAAAAAAGGACTTGTCCGAGTCATTTTACGTATTAAAGAATGCTCTTTTTTCGCCTTTTACTCGGTATGCTTTGTCGTGTAGGATGTCAATTAGCTTTAGCTGAATGGATGTTTAATAATTAAGTCTCATGACATGGATTATAGTATTTACATCAGTAAGAGAGCGAAAAAGTTAAATTTTAATTCATAAGAGATGTTTTTTAGCAACAATACTTGGAATAAACCAAGGTTTTTTCAAGATCTATCAGTATTATTATTTAGTCAAGTACCGATTTATAGGAAATATCGTAACTACTCAAACTTGGATTAGTGAGACTTCCTATTTTATATTTTAGGACTATCACCCCACTTATATTTAAAATCGGCTATGTAAATACAGTATTGAGACTGGTGTATATTTGTATAGAACTGCGTAAATTTAGGGAAAGTTGACGAATTAATTAAATTAAATCTATATGCTTTTCTCGTTCCATCAATGTACAAATCGAATGTATTCTTAGCACATTCAAAATTTATTCTCATATCATACCATTGATTGGTATTTATTTCTTGTAAATTTTGGTAGTCTTTACTATTACAAGCATACACATTTCCATTTTCTATTTTAATCAATATCATTTCGTATAAATCCGTATTTATTAATGAAAAAATAATACCTTTGGATGTATCCGTCATACGCCAACGCCATTCTATTGATCCTGTTTTTTGATTAGAAAAAATCTTATTTCGGATATACCCCCTTCCCAACCTTGAGTTATCGCAAATCCTAATAACTTCTTGATTCCCATTTAATTCTGAAATAATATCAATGGATGTTTTAGCGGCTTCATATACATTCCATTTTATATTTTTTAAAACGATTCTTTTTTTAAAAATCAGAAAAATAAAATTTAAAATTTGAATGTATTTCTTTTTTGTAATTATCTCTCGTTTCACTAAAAACCTTACTAAGAAAGGCAGACTATCTTTAGGATTTAAAATGACGATAAAGGTTACGATTAATACCCCAGAGAAGAAAATAATCCACATACATATGATTGGATGGAAAATTTTCTCTAAATGTAGATTATCTCCAATATTATAATCAATATCCCAGGAATATCCGATAGCATCTAAGTAAAACGTTCCCGTTTGGGTGATTGCTGTTTGAAATACTACTTTTGAAAAATAATTAAATGAAGTATCCCAAAAGTTCTCCGCATCAATTTTTACTTTACTGTTAATCCATACACTGACATCATCATCATCCAAATCTATTTGAACTATAATATAATGCCAATTATCAGACTTTGCCGAAATAAAAGTATTTCCATCACCTGTAGTAATTATAAATCCTTCTATATAACAGTCATAATATATTCTTATAGCATTATATCCCCCGCCAGAAACCCCAAAATAATAATATTGTCCATCACCTTTATCTTCAGGATACCACCAAAACTCAATAGTATGTGTTCCAGAAGTCAGTTCGTCAAGATAGTTATAGATTTTTATATATCCCTCGGTGCTTTCATCCGTTATTTTTAATATATTTTTATGTCCATCTATTTCTTCAATAACTTCGGCACTACAATCATCTTCAGCATAACTATAATCTATAAAACCAATATTATCACCAGTCTTCCCGATTTCACCTTTAAAATTATATCTCGCTTTATAAATGCCAGGTATCTCCTCATAATTATCGTAAATTTTTGGTAAATTCACAATAAAAAGAGCTAATAAAGTAATCATCAAAATCGAGATACATATGTGCTTTCTATTATCCATTTTTTTTAATATTTAATATTTAAATAGGCTAATACTTTAGATCTCAATCGATTTATATATTTTATAATTTCCATAATCATATAATTGAATTCTGTAGAAATAATTTATTAATTCTTGGTACAAATACATACGATGTTTAGATATGATAAAATAATGGATTTTTTGTGACCTTAAATGATAAATTAATTTCGTGATATCATTCAATAGAATTCTCTCATAAATGTCATTTTTAAGATTAATGGACTCCCATGAATAATTAAAATCAGCAAAATACACGAAATAATCTTTACTTTCAATTGTGGTGGAGAATTCAGCTCTACTAAAATTAACGGGATTCCCTCTAAAATTAAATTGTGAATTTCCTAGGCTATCATTTATTTGAATACCATTGATAGATACATTCCAATATCCGAAATTTTGTTCAAGCTCAAAATTGAACTCGTAATAATTCCACTCATTTACGCTATACTCTTTATAGATATCATCATAATTGTTATTAGAATCATTATAGTAATAATGATTACCATAATTTATATAAAAATCAATTCCCTCACTAGAATTCTCACCATAAATTTTAAAAAAAAGGCCAGCATCTAAATTTTCGTCTGCAGTATCTATTTTAAGGTAGAAAGAAATTGTTCCGTTTGTTTGAGGTTCTATAAAGTTTTTTACCATGAAAAGTTTTCCAGAATCGCTTTTGTCATGCATAAGAATCACATTATTGAATTCATCTTCTTCATAAAGTAATTTTATCTCTCCAAAACTACTTTTATTCGCAATCCATTTATATAAATCCTCTTCTTGCAATGTGTAATTATTTAGCGCACTGTTCATTTCACTATTATAGTCATATATTTTATATAAATAGAGATCATCTTCTAATCGTTGCCTGAACATCCAAGGACCCATTATGCGAGAGTCCTTAGGGATATTTTTTGAAACCCAACCAATTATTTGAGCTTCTTCATCTGAAACTGCATAATAATTATCCCAATATATTATTCTGGCTATTGGGCTCGAAAGGAATAAAAAGATCAAAATGGGTATCAACGCTAAGGATGTGTATGATATTATCTCCTTATATGTCTTTATTTTAAACCAGCCCCGAGTTTTTCTTATGAACCATCGATGAGATTTTAACTTTTGAATTAACCTAATTAACCCTATCGAAGCAAAAATAGATAAAGGGATCATTGAATAATACCAAGTTCTCGAAAAAAAATAAGAAATTAAAGATTTATGATCCTCAGGGATATCAGAGACAAGTGAAGTAGGATTTTGTATCCATCTTATGAATATCAAGGATGATGCCAATCCTATTATTACTACAGTCCAAGAAAGCAAAAAAACAAATAGATTTTTGTTTTCTTTAAAAGAAAAATAGGATAGTGAGATTCCGAGAATGCCAAGAAATCCTATTGCACCAAGTAAAGTACTTAAATAGAAAATTAAAAAAGGTTCTTGCTGGTTTTCTCTTCCTCCGTATATAAGCCTTTTTCCAAAAGTTGGGTCCAAATTGGCTAAAAAAAAACATATTAAAATAAAAATGGCTAAAAAGATAAATAAAAATTTATGTTTTTTTTCTAATATAGTATTAATTTTTAATTTTACTTTTTTAATAATACTTGATAATCGGCTCGAAAATTTGTAGATAAAGAATAATATAAGTAGAGAACTCAAAAAAATAGTATAGAAAAGAAAAGCAGTAAGAGCGATCCTCAATGAATATGGTCTAATATGCACAAAATTAAAAGGAATTTCTGAAAACACCGATAAAAACTGGAAACTCCAAAAACTAAAGTAATTTAACACCATTAGATCTATAATAAGAAAAAATATTATAAAAAATCCATAAAATACTAAAAACCTTTTAAGATATTGCTTAAAATTATTCGAAAATAAACTATATAAAAAAATCGTTATAATACCTATTAAAAAAGGTAAATAATATGTTATGATACTTTGAACAAAAAATAAAGCAGAAAGAACCAGAAGGACTTTATCTTTTGTAATTAGTTTTTCTCTATTCTCCATATGATCCGATTTAACAACAATAAAAAATAATGCTAAGGATATAAATAATGAGAAAAAGGCAAAACTATGAAATGAAAATTGAAAATTTAGTTTAATAGGATCGAACACTATTGCTATGAAAATAGAAGCGAGGACGCAAAATTTCTCCTCTATATGACTTAAAAGAGCTTTTGTAAAAAGATAAACTGATGTTATAGAAAGATATAAAAAGGGAAAGAGTAAAACATTGGTATTAATATAAGGAATACCACATAATACACTCAAACCAAAACTAACGCTGCCCCAATATTTTATATATCCTGTATGAGTTGTTGCAAAATTGCCACTCCCTATCAATGAAGCAGGAGAAATACCTCTCCATCGATCTCCCCCAAGAATATATTGATGAGAGGATAGAATAGTCCCAAACGCAATGATAATGATACCTAATCCTATAAATAAAATTAAAAAGGTGTATCTGGAAATTCTTATTTCGGTAGTTTTAATTTTTGGTTTAGTTCCGCGAATTTTTTGAAAAAAGATATCCAAAGCAAAGAGGAATATAAATGAAAGGAATAAGAAGAGAAAGATATAGGACCTTGTGAAGCCAAAAAAATCAAGAGCTAAAGTTACACTGCCTAGATATGTTAAAGAGAGAATTGGATAGATTGTAAGTTTAATCAAGAAGGGTTCAACATTTAATCTCTCATGAATGGCGTTCTTCGGGAGGATAAGATTAAAAATGCATGCTCCCGGGATAATTAAAGCCCCAAGAAGAAATACAACACCTCTAACATAATTTAACGGGAGGATTTCATTCCAGGCAATGATTACATCACTAAAGGAGACAGCAGGTATAAAGATGGTTATAACCATCAAAATCATCAATATTATTTTTATTGCATTTTCGTCTAATATATTTACCTGGGCTATAATTTTATTAGGAGAATCAATCTTTGAAAAGAAATAAAAGATTCCAGTTATTATTATGGCAAAACCAAGAAATAAAACAACTGAAATTTCAAATTTATTAGGAATAATATAACTTTCAATTAAATATAGGAAATAAAGAACGATGAATACAACAGTGAAAGTAGTAATTATTGAATTCCGAACAATTGTTCTTGTTTTCATTTTTATTATTTTTCTTTATCTTTGTCAATTCTCATTTTAATTTTATTAATATTTATGATATTTAAAGTTTCAATTTTATACCTAAAAATTTGAATAACATTTTCATCACTTCCACGACCCTCTGCTGGATCTGAATCAATACAAAAGAGAGTATTCTCAATTAATGCACAGAATATTAAAAATTTACCAGTTCCACATCCAATATCTAAAATTTTTTTATTTTCAAAAGAAATATATTTTTTCATCTCTATTAATTCATAGTACAATTCGTAAAACTCTTTTTTCGCCAAAACTGAAGAAATATTTTTTAACAAAGTAAATTTTGATTTCTGAATTTTTTTTGAATATAGAAGCCAGTATAATTTTTTTAGTTTCATGATTAGTAAAATTAGTTATGTCTTGAAAAAGTTTTTAAGATCTTATAAAAGAAGTTTTTAAAGATTGAAAGAATATTATAATTATATAGTATTTTAATAATTTTTTGACTTTCTCTTAATAAACTGATAATTTTCGGATTTAAATAATCCGGTTCCAAATTATTATATATTTCATTATAGCGATCCTTCTTACTTAAAATTTCAAAATGTTTTTTTGATTTGTATTTTATAAAACTAGCAAGCTCTTTATACAAATTTTTATTATTAATGCATTGCATTACCTTATTAAAGCTTCCTTTTTCATTGTAACTTTCATATAATGTTCTTTCTGAAAAATTTACTTTGAAGGCAGTTTTAAATGTCTCTTTATCAATTAGTAAGGGAATACTTTGATTTCTCTGGGGTGCAAACATAACTTTACTAAAGTAAGAACCTTCCATAAAGCTTCGACCTGTACCTATGACAAAATCTGCTGCTTCAATAAGTTGGCTTGCGTTTAAAGTGTATTTTTCTTGGGTAAATATTTTTATATAGTTATTTTCGTATTTTTTAATAAATTTAAGAACATCTTTATCATCAGGGCTGCCAATTATTAATAAAAAGGCTTCTATTCCTTTTTTTCTAATATGTTGAACAAGATTTATTGATTGGATTAAACTTTTAATATAAGCTTTACTTATTCTACAAATTCTAAGAAAAATAGGAGATTTAAATTTAAGTTCACTTAAAAGTATATTTATTCTTTTAAAATCTGGTTTTATTGGTAATACTCGATTTGGGATCAAAAATAAATTTGAATCACTAAATTTATTGTATCTTTTAAAAAAAATATAATTTTCTTGACTAAATAAAATTATGTTTGGCGTAAAAAGGTAATAATTTGGATTTGGGCCACCACAGAGAGTATGAATGTATTTTCTTTTTTGCCTCCTCATAATTATTTTTAATAATGTTAATGACGCTAAATCAAAAGTATGTATAATATCAGGCTTTAGCTCCTCAATTAATCTTTTCAATATGACACAAGATTTAATTATATTTTGATGCTTAATAAAATAGGTTTTTAATGGTTGATTTTTTAAAATTTTGGAAAAGAAAAATCCAATATTTATTATTGAAATATCATTATCAAACTTTAGAGAATTTGAGATTACTTTTAAACTATAATAATGACCCCCTGCCCCAGAACCAATATTATTAGAAAAAATAATATATACAATTTTTTTTCTGTCAGACATAGTTTTATTGTAATTTAACTTTTAGAATTATCTTGCATTTAATTGGAATTAATAGTAATTTTTGATTTTTAAGAAATTTAAGTCTTATTAATTTAGTAGATTGGCTTGTTAAGATATTTCTTATGTTAAAAGCTTAGGCAGAGTCAATTTTACATCCTAAAGAATTTAACTTATCTGCTATATTTATATAACCTCTATCTATGTGATAAGCATCACTTATCTTTGTTTCTCCTCTAGCAATACAACCCAGTAATAGTAAAGCCGCTCCACATCTTAAGTCTGTTGCAACAACATTAGTACCTTTTAACTTTTTTCCCCCTCTTATTATTGCATAATTACTAAAATTACTTATCTCTATTCCAAATTTCTTGAATTCTTCCACATACTGGAAACGATCTTTAAAACGCATATCAGTAATTATGGACTCACCTTCAATGGATGCTGCTAAAGCAGCATATAATGGTTGCATATCAGAATTTATTCCAGGATATGGGGACGTAGCTAAACTAAAAGGTTTTAATTCTTTATTCTTAGCATTTACATAGACATTATTGCCCCATTCAAAAATTTCTATGCCTATCTCTTTTAATAAATTTACATCTGTTTTTATATTATCTGTACTGAAGTTATTTATTTTAACTTCCCCTCTTTTCATCCCCGCTAAAATCATATAAGTTAAAGCTTCATCTCTCCCATTCATTATTTTAAATTCTCCACCATTAATTCTATCAACTCCATTAATCTCAATATAGCGTGTTTTATGTGATATTCTGGCTCCGAGAACTTTTAAAAATTTAATCATATCTATAACTTCGGGGCGAGTATTTGCATTTCTTATGGTAGTTTTTCCTTCTGCTAAAGTTGCAGCAATAATTACATTTTCTGACCCACTTGTTGTTGCGGTGTGAAAAGAAAAATCTTGACCATTAAAATGTCCTTCCAATACACCTTTAATAGAGCCATTTTCTTCTTTAATATCTGCCCCCATCTTATTTAATGAGTCTATATGAATATCATATTCCCTCATTCCAATACTACATCCACCTGGTTGAGGTAATTTTACTTTTCCATTTTTTTCTAATAATAACGATAATAATAATAATGAATATCTTATTTTACTAGCTTCAACAGGCACCTTATAATTAAGGATATTATTTCTATTATTAAATTCTAGTTTATCACCATTTTTTTTCTTTATACTAAAACCAACATAATTTAATAAGTCTAATAATATTTTTACATCAACTAATTGTGATGGAACATTATGTAAAGTTACCTTCTCTTCACTTAAACACGCTGCTACTATAATGGGTAATGCGGCATTTTTAGATCCACTTAAAGTAACTTCTCCAGATAGTTCCTTATTTTCTCTGACAACATACATTATTATATAATTTTCCATTCAAGCTCTAATTTTACATTAAATTCATTAAATACCTTTTCTTCACATAAATCAATTAAATATTTCAAATCATCATAAGTTGCATTTCCTATATTGACTATAAAATTTGGATGTTTATCAGAAATCATTGCTCCATTTTTTTTATAACCCCGTAAGCCAACTTTATCTATTAACTCCCATACAGAGACTTCGTTTCTACCTCTTTTTTTAAAAACACTACCAGCACTAGAATAATTTCTAGGTTGCTTTTTATATCTTTTTTTTTTTAATTCTAAAATCTTATATAGTGAAGTTATATTATCACCATAATTAAGTTCAAAATAACAACCCAAGATAATTACTCTATTATTATCCCAAATTGATGTTCTAATATTAAAATCTTCTTCAGTAACTTCTTTTTCTAATATCTGGTTCTCATCAATATCAAAATATATCACTATTTTTATTAGTTGTCCTATATTACCTTCATGTGTCCCCGCATTCATAATAACTGCTCCACCAACTGTACCTGGAATATCTTCAAGGAATTCAAATCCTTTAATATTATTCTCTATCGCATACCATGCTAATTTTTGTAATGATAACCCTGATTGAGCAAATAACCTATTATTTTCTATAAATATATCATCCATTAATTTCAAGTTGAAAAATAAATATTCATCTCCATAATACTCTCTTGAGAGTAATATATTAGAGCCTCTTCCTAAAGGGATAATTTCTTTATTATCAAATTTGCTACAGATTTCTCTTATCTCCTTTTTGTTAGGCGGAAAAACCATTAATTTAGCAATTGATTTTATTCTAAGGGTATTGTATTTTTCTAAGGAAACATCTTCCAACAATAAATAATTCATTTATCTCTTACAGAACCATAATTTTTTATAAAATTCAATTCAGCATTACAATCTATTTAAAGGTTTTTAAAATTTATAAATATTTAATTCAAGTCTCCTTCTATTTTTTAGTTAAAAATTATTTTTGCTCTCTTAATTTAGAAACAATTCTTCAAGGGAAGTTTCAACTTCCATTACTTTCATAATATCATAGTTACTTAATATTTTAAGGAGGTCTCTATAATAAGATCTATCTTTTAAATGGATAAGAATTTCGTTTTTTTGATGTTCATTGATATCTTTTATAAAGGATTCGTTTTGTAATTCTGAAATTAGCTTTTGACTTTTCTTTTTTAGAGAAATCTCGATCTTTATCTCAGATTCTATTAAATTTTTAATTTCTTTTTGAGTTCCTATATTAAGAATTTTTCCTTCACTTATAAATGCAATTCGATCACACAATTTCTCAATCACAGATAAATCATGACTCGTTAATATGATCGTACTATTAGAATTTTTGATAATATCAACAGAGAGAGATATAGTCCTTACATCCAATCCCAGAGTAGGTTCATCAAGAAATAGAATTTTACGTTCTAATAATAACGTTCGAGCTAATGCGAGTTTCATTTTCATTCCGCTTGAGAGTTTTTCTACATATTGATTAAGCCAACTTTTGATTCCAAGTAGTTTCACCATATCATTAATTTTATGTTTATAATTCGAAACTCTATATAATTTGCAGAAAAATTTTAAATTATCATAAGCGGTTATTCTATAATAAAGCATCTCACTTTCTAACATTAAAGCCACTTTTGACTTAACCTTATTAGGATCTTTCAATATATTATATCCATCAATAACTGCGTAACCGCTGGTTGGCCGGAGTAATGTAGTTAATATTTGGATGAGTGTAGTTTTTCCCGCACCATTTGGTCCTAAAACGCCAAAGATCTCACCCTTTTTAATGGAAATATTAACATTATCTAATGCTTTTATCTGTTTTTCCTTTCCCCTCAAGTAATATATTTTTGATAGATCAAACGTTTCAATTATATATTCATTCAACTTTTTAATACCCCATAATTCCAAATTTATTATAAACTACTTTAAAATTATAGATACTAATTAATGGAACAATTATAGATGTGATTATTAAGACAATAAAATGTATAGGGTAATTCGATATTGATAAAATTATATTATCATCAATCCATATTACTCTGAGAATGTCAAAGATATAATAAAATGGATTTATTAAAATAATTCCCTGAATTATGTCTGGGAAGACCTCAAACGGATATGTAATACAACTGACATAAAATACGATAACAAAACCAACGGAAAAGATACGCCAATAATTTTCTTCAGAAATAGCAAAAACGCCTAAAAAGAGCCCAATCCCGCTAAAAATTATGTCAATTAAAATATAAATACCGATTGTAAAAATTAAAGTTAAAATTGATATGGGATATATTAAATAGCTAATTATAAGGAATACAACAAAAGGTAATGCTATAATAATTAAGTGAGAGAAAACAATACCGAAAAGAAGATGCAGCTTGTTAAATGGGGCAACCATGAGCGCTGGCAATGTTTTCCAGAATTTTTCTTGACGAAAATCAGTAGGGAAATCGTTGATTATCTTCCGAAGTAATTCAATATTATATGCTATAAAAACAAAGATAAAATAATTGGTCTCGTTCCAGCGCCCGAATTGAGCACCTAAATTAAAAAATCTCCATAAAACAATAAGTGATAGAAAAACCAACATAAACGGCCCAACCATGGAGTAAATAAGATTAAATTTAAACCTAAGTTGAATCTTCATATTTTTTTCTGCAATCGTAAATATACTGGAAAAATTGCTCTTATAGAAATTAACAGTAAAGATCTTTTTTATGTTTTTAAAGTTAGTTTTTTTCTTTTCCAAATCATAATTAAAAATACAAAATGAAATTAAAGATTTCTTATATATCGTGTTAAATATAGAACAATATTACTACATAAAAATTTTTAATTTTTAAATTTGGAAAGTATTAAATTTAGCTTTGTATTGCATAACATAGTGATTAAAACAGGATGAAAAACAATTAAAAGTAGTCATTTTAGCATTTATTTGAAAATAGACCATGGTGCCCCAAGGAAATAATCCAAAAACGTTTGTTTGAGAATTCTTAAAAAGTCGAGTTGATTTTATTATAGATAAAAATATTCCTACTAAACTACTCATTTCAGTAGCACCTGATGGATATTTAAAGAAAATAAAATTGAATAAATAAAAATTGAATAAAATATGTTTGATAAAATAACCTTAATAATACCAACTCATAATAGACATCACTATTTAACTAGAATATTGGAATATTATAGTGATATAAATTTAAGAATTTTAGTTGCGGATTCTTCTCAAAATGAATACACTTTTAAAGATAAATATCAAATAGACTACTTCCATTATCCAAATTATATGCCTCAAAATAAATTAGCAGACATAATTCAAAAAGTAAAAACTCCTTATGTTTTTATGTGTGCGGATGATGACTTTATTATACCTAAGTCAATCGAAAAATGCGTTAAATTTTTAGACAATAATAGTGATTATTCATCAGTTCAAGGAATTTATTTCAGATTTATATATGGAAAAAAAAAAACTATGTTTAGTCTAATGTACACTTCTAAGATTAATTATGATCTTAATGAAAATTCTGTGGAAAAAAGATTAAAAAGATGCATGAAAAATTACATGCAAATGGTATATTGTGTCAATAGAACAGAAAATCTTAAAGATTTTTTTAATTTACCAAGCATTGATGACCTAACAATGGTTGAAATAGCAATATGTTTAATTTCTGTAATAAATGGTAAACATAAAACATTACCCATCCCTTATGGTGCTCGGGAGGTTATTAAAGGATCTGCTGGAAATACAACTAAGAGATTATACCAAAAATTTAAAGATCAAGAAAAAATAGATACTTTTAATAAATTTATTGATATTCTATCATATTATTATTCAAAAAAAAGTGATATCTCAATAGAAAAAGCAAAAAAATTCGTACAAAATGTTATAGAGTTAAAAATTCGAGAAGAAATTAAGAAAAAAAAAAGAATGGAAAAACAAGTCCAAAAAATATCTTATCCAATAAAAAAATTTTATAATATTTTTATAAATTTATTTTTACTACACCAAAAGATTAAAGATATTAGTTTAGGTTTTTATAATTTTATTTTGAGCATTAGATTTTTTAATATTGTTTTTAATAAGAAATATTATTTTAATTTTGAAAATCCAAATTCTAAATATTTTGATGATTTTGCACAGATAAGAAGGTATATCTCTTTGTATTCAATTTATACTAATTCTTGAAAAACTAAAGATAAATAAACTTATTAATAATATAGAATTGATTAAAGGGACAATATATCTGTTCCAAGGTCTATGAAATGCTTCATTAATTTAAAGCTCTTTTACATAAAAATAAATTAAGATTTTTGTTTGATTGACTTTAAATCTAAGTTTAGATAATACTTTTTCTTATCTAAAGGTTTAAAATTCGTCTAAATGATCTCAGAAAAAATTTATATTTTATTTAAAAGATTGTAGTTACTAAGTTTTTTGATCCTTAATTATCTTTTTCTAACCATAACATTTATATCTTCTAGTGTCTTTGTTATAGTATGGGTCTATGGCGCTTATTCTCAATTCTCGTTAGCGGAATACCCGTTCTCTGGCATTTTATGTTCCGACAAAAAGAGGAAAAGTACAAGCGCGTTATTAAGAGTCAAGAGGCTCAATTAAAAGCTAAAGACTCGGAACTCCAAGAAAAAGACTCGGAACTCCAAGAAAGAGACTCGGAACTCCAAGAAAAGGACTACACCTTTAAAAAAGAGATAGAACAACTGAAAAAGGAGAAAGATATCCTTGAAGCGAAATATCTCAAGAAACTCAAGTCAGCGGATGTAAAAAAGAAAAACCTTGCTAGGTATCGACGCAAGATGAAAGCGCTCCGAAAAAAAACAATTGCCGAGGAAGTAGAGGAGATCGTGGGAAAAGGCTCTTCATGGCTGCCGCACTCCCGTGAAGGTCCAAAATCTCACAAAATGGGAAAACCGAAAGGAAGCCCTGGTGGCGGGCGAAAGCGCCCCGAAAAGATTCACGAAGAGAAAGAGCTTCACGCCCATAAATGTTATCGTTGCGGCCTCAGTCTGGAGGACGTGAAGGAATATTTCGCCTATGACCGCGTGGTGACCGAATTATTCAGGTATCAGGAAGACGAGAAGGATTACCTCACCTTGCGGTTAAAAAACGTGAAATTAACCGTCAAGCGGAAAAAGTGTCCGAAGTGTAAGAAATGGGTGTATCCCGAGCAAGGTTTGCTAAAAAATAACCGTATCGGGCTTTCGCTTGTGAGCTTCGTGATGAGTCGGCGGATTCGCACGGGGCTCCCTTACGAAGTAATCATTGACGAGCTTTCCACCCATTTTGGGTCCAATTTTTCCATTACGGCACCCACCATCATCGAGTGGTTCAAGGACTTTTCCGATGTTATTGAAGGGTTGTACGAACAATTAGAAGAACTGGTGAAAAAATCGTTGCTTCTTCACGTGGACGAGACGGGACTTCCGATGAACGGAGAAAATTGGTGGCTGTGGGTGGTGTGCCGTGCTAATTTCGTGCTGTACATCCAGAGCACCTCGCGGGGGCACGAGAGCGTGAAACATATTTTAGAAGGGTTTGAAGGGACGTTGATTTCGGACTTTTTCCGGGCATACGATAAGTTTGAAGATGTGGAGCAACAAAAGTGCTTGGGGCACTTACTCAGCGATATCATCGAACTCATCGTTAAATTAGAAAAGGAAAACGAGCGTATCGAAAAAAAGTTAGAAAAACACGAGGAATCGGTGAAAAAAGAAGAGGATCCCGAAGCTGCACCAAAAAAGCGCGGTCGCCCTAAAAAGCTCGAACCATTAACCGAATCTCAGCTTGAGACGCTACAAACGCGATGGGTTCAAAACCTCAAGAGCTTAAACCAAGCAGTACGGCTGAGGTCGTTTTTTAGGGCTACTTTCAAGCACACGGTTCTTGGCTGGAAGACGGACAAGTCCAAGAGGTTGACTAAGGAAGAAGCGGAGGAGCGATTGAGAGAGCTCGTCCTTAAGCTGCGGGAGGAAGGCGTGATTGAGGCGGAATTTGAAAAGCTCTTGAAGCGTTGTGAAAAATACGAAAAGAAGTTATTTACCTACTTGAAATACGAGGGCGTGCCCCCCGATAACAACGAGGCAGAACGAGAACTCCGCCCTTTCGTCGTCCAGCGGAAGCGTTCGGGCGGGTTCAAAAGTCCCGAGGTCATGCGGCACTACGTCGTTTACCTGTCGTTGTACATGACATGTAAGTTAAACGGAAAAGATTTCGATAAATTGCTCGATTTGATCTTTTCCGGCAAAGAGATCGATTTAGGTTCGTTTTTGTCCTGCTAAGGACAATTTTCTCTAATTTTATAGAGTTATTCGATTCTTACCTCAAAATTTAGGCAAATACGATGAAGACTTTCTATGAAATCAGAACATTTTTAACAGATAGAATGATCAAAAAACTTAGTACTTACAAAAGATTAATAAATATACGATTATTATTAATTCAGATTTATGAATTGGAAATGTCCAAAATGAAAGTCATAATATTAGCTGGTGGATGGGGTACAAGGCTTGGTCGAAGAACGGAATTAATCCCAAAACCAATGGTGAATATTGGCAATAGACCTATTATATGGCATATAATGAAAATCTTTTCGTTTTATGGTTACAACGATTTTATTATTTGTTTAGGAGTAAAGGGTGAAGTAATAAAAGATTATTTCTATACTGTTGATATGAAAAATAATGATTTTACTATTGATTTATCTTCCAAAAAAGTACAGTTTCATGGAAATGATATAGGAGAGAAATGGAAAGTAACGCTAGTAGATACGGGATTAAATACCCTGATAGGAGGGAGAATAAAAAGAATTGAGAAGTATTTAGATTCTGATGTAAATATGATAACATACGGAGATGGCGTAGCAGATATTAACATTAACCATCTAATTGAATATCATAAATCTCATGGAAAAATTTTAACAATTACAGGCGTTTATCCTCCTGCGAGGTTTGGTGAATTACAAGAGAAAGATGGTGAAGTTATATCTTTTAAAGAAAAACCCCAAACTTCTGTAGGATTAATAAATGGAGGATTCATGGTATTTAATAATAAATTATTAGACTATCTTACTCCTGATGAGGATTGTGGCTTTGAATATGGAGCACTAGAGAAATTAACTGAAAAAGGAGAAGTAATGGTATTTAAACATGCTGGCAATTGGGAATGTATGGACCATGAGAGAGATGTTACCCATTTGAATAGATTATGGAACTCAAATCAAGCTTTTTGGAAGATATGGGATTAAAATTTAGAGATTTTTTTGAGGATAAAACAATATTTCTAACGGGGCATACAGGATTTATTGGCTCCTGGTTAGCAATTATGTTAAATGAATTCGGAGCAAATGTAGTAGGATATGCTCTTCCACCTTATACTCAGAAAGATAATTTTGTAGTTTCTAAACTTGATCAGAAAATCACTAGTATAATAGGAGATATTCGTGATTATGACAATTTAAGTAAAATGGTAGAAAAATATCAACCCGAAATAATCTATCATCTTGCTGCTCAGCCTATTGTAAGGATAGCCTACTCTCTTCCAAAGGAGACATATGACACTAATGTTGGAGGAACTGTAAATATATTCGAAAGTTTTAAGAAATGTCAAAGTGCTAAAATATTAATAAATTTTACAACTGACAAGTGCTATGAGAATTTAGAAAAAGCAGAAGGTTATAATGAGGAGGATCGTCTGGGGGGGTATGATCCTTATAGTTCCAGTAAAGCTTGTTCTGAGTTAGTTACATCCGCTTATCGAAATTCATTTTTTAGTGAAACTACAAAAGGAAACCTAAAAAATGTATCTTCAGTGAGATGTGGAAATATTATTGGTGGGGGAGATTGGCAAGAAGATAGGTTGATTCCAGATTTAATGAGAGCAATTAAACTAAATAAAGAGTTTAATCTAAGAAATCCAGATTCTGTAAGGCCATGGCAGTTTGTTTTAGAACCTCTACGAGGTTTTTTAATATTAACAATGAAAATGTGGAACAATGATGAGAAATATTTAGGTGCTTGGAATTTTGGACCAAAAAAAGATGAAATTTTTACTGTAAAAGAAATTATTGAGAAAATTTTAAATTATTTAGATAAAAGTAATTATCCCATACATTATAATATAATTAAAAACGGATTACATGAAACGAAATTATTAATACTTGTCATTAATAAAGCCATAACCCATTTAGGATGGAAACCCGAGCTAAATATTGATGAGTGCATAAAGTTTTCATGCGATTGGTATATGGAAGAAAATGTGGATTACAATTTTATTGTAAATCAAATAAATGATTACTTTAATAAAATAACTAATTAAATGTTGATTAATGAAGTTTGTAGAAACTAATTTAAAAGGTCTTTATATTATTGATTTAGAAACGATTCAAGATGATCGAGGTAAATTTCAGAGAATTTTTTGTATGGATGAGTTTAATCAGATACATCATGAAAAAAAAATCGTACAAATCAATCACTCTTTAACTAAGAAAAAGGGTGCTGTACGGGGATTACATTTCCAATATCCTCCAAAAGCAGAGATAAAAATAATAACTTGTTTGAGTGGAAGTGTATTTGATGTAGCAGTGGATATAAGAAAGGATTCTCCAACTTATTTAAAATGGCATGGCGAGATCTTGGCATCTGAAAATGAGAAAATGATCTATATCCCTGAAGGATTTGCACATGGTTTCCAAACTTTAAATGAAGATTCAGAACTTTTATATCTTCATACTGAATTTTATAGTCCTGAACATGAAGGAGGGATTAGGTTTGATGATCCAAAAATAAATGTTGAATGGCCATTGGAAATTACAATGGTTTCAAATAGAGATAAACAATTCAAATTATTAGATAAAAGCTTTAAGGGATTGTATGTATGAAATGTAGGTTCTGTAATCAAGAGTTAAAATTTCAATTTATAGATCTAGTTAATTCACCTCCATCAAATTCTTATTTAAATAAAGAAGAATTGAATGACCCTGAAGTTTTTTTCCCCATTAAATTGTTTGTCTGTGAAAATTGCTTTTTAGTTCAAATTGATGAATATAAGAAATCTAATGAAATTTTTAATGAAAAATATGCTTATTTTTCTTCTTTTTCAAAAAGTTGGTTAGCTCATTCTAAGAATTATGTTGAAATGGTTATAGACCGATTTAGATTAGATGAGAAATCTTTTATAATAGAAATTGCTTCTAATGACGGTTATTTACTTCAATATTTTAAAGAGAGAGATATACCCTGTTTAGGCATAGAGCCCTCTTCAAACACTGCAGCTGTCGCAAAAGAAAAAGGAATAGATGTTATTGTAGATTATTTTGGTGTACCTCTAGCAGAAAATTTAGTTGAAATGAAAAGAAAACCTGATTTATTATTAGGAAACAATGTATTAGCTCATGTCCCGGAGATTAATGATTTTGTCGAGGGTTTAAAAATAGCACTGAATGATAAAGGGATAATAACAATGGAATTTCCACATATAATGAATTTAATTGAAAATAATCAATTTGACACTATTTATCATGAACATTTTTCATATTTCTCATTTCTAACAGTTAAATCGATATTTGAATATCACAACCTTGAAATTTTTGATGTTGATGAGATTCCAACTCATGGAGGATCATTAAGAGTCTATGCTAAACATAAAGAAGATAACACTAAAGAAATCTCTTCTAAGGTTCAGCAACTCTATGATTTAGAAATTTCTAAAAAGATGAATAGCCTTGATTTTTATAAAGGGTTTCAAGAAAAAGCTAATATTATAAAAAATAACTTATTACAATTTTTAGTTGAAAAGAAATTAAAAGGGAAAAGAGTTATCGCATATGGTGCTGCTGCTAAAGGAAATACTCTACTAAATTATTGTGGAATAAAAAAAGACCTTATTGAATATGTTGTTGATTTATCCCCTCATAAACAAGGTAAATTTTTGCCAGGAAGTCATATACCTATCTTAAATGAGGAAAAAATTAAAGAAACAAGACCAGACTTTATTATCATTCTACCTTGGAATATTAAGGAAGAAATCATGAATCAATTAAATTATATAAGCAATTGGGGTGGAAAATTTGTAATTCCTATTCCTAAGGTGAGAATAATATGAAAATACTTGTTACTGGAGCAACTGGTTTTATAGGTAAATATGTGATTAGTGAATTATTAAATTTCAAAAAGCACTTAATTATCGCTACAGGGATTGAGCCTAAAGAAGAGCTAAAAAAGTTAGGTTGGACCGAAAATGTCGAATATATCAATTGTGATTTAAATGAATATAAACAAAATTTTTTCAGTTATTTTAAAGAACCAGATTTATTGATTCATTTAGCCTGGCAAGGGTTGCCCAATTATAAAGATTTATTTCATTTTGAGAGAAATGTTCCTTCTAATTATAATTTCATCAAGAACATGATTGAAAATGGTCTTAAGGATCTTTCTGTTATAGGCACTTGTTTAGAATATGGATTAGTTGAAGGTAATTTATCAGAAGAGACTCAAACAAATCCAGATACTCCGTATGGTGTAGCAAAAGACACTCTTAGAAAATATTTAGAACAATTAAAAAAGAAATATGTTTTTAATTTTAATTGGATACGCTTGTTTTACATGTATGGAAAAGGTCAAAATCCTAAATCTCTTCTACCTCAACTTGATAATGCTCTAGACAACAATGAGGAAATATTTAATATGTCAGGAGGGGAACAAGTAAGAGATTATCTTCCGGTAGAAAAGGTAGCGGAATTTATAGTTAAAATTTCTCTTCAGAATATGATTATGGGCATAGTAAATTGTTGTAGTGGAGAACCAACCACAATAAAAAAATTAGTAGAAAATCATATTAAGAAAAGTGGAAAAACAATTAAATTAAACCTTGGTTATTATCCATATCCCGATTATGAGCCTATGGCTTTTTGGGGGGATAATACGAAATTAAAATCAATTTTAGAAGAATGGGAAAATAATAATGAATGAAATAAGAAAATTTGAAGAAGATAGAGTTAAAAGAATCGAATCTTATAAGAATAAAAAAGAATTTATTAATTCAGGAAAAGACTTCTTAGAAAAATCCTTGTATCAAAAATATTCTTATAATTTTTCTTGGTTAGGTAGACCGATAATACAATATCCTCAAGATGTTATTGCAATACAAGAAATTATATGGGAAATAAAACCTGACCTTATAATTGAGACCGGAATTGCACATGGTGGTTCATTAATTTTTTATGCTTCTTTATTAGAGGTAATTGGAGAGGGAGAAGTATTAGGAATTGATATTGAAATTAGACCACATAACAAAGAAGCAATTGAACAACATCCAATGTTCAAGAGAATTACTATGCTAGAAGGAGATTCAGTTTCTAAAGAAGTCCTCGAACAAGTGAAAAAAATTTGTGAGAATAAGAAAAGAATTGTTGTTTTTTTGGATTCAAATCATACACATGACCATGTTTTAAAAGAACTTGAAGCGTATTCTCCTTTTGTTTCGGTAAATAGCTATCTCATCGTATTTGATACAATAATAGAGGATATCCCTGAAGAGTTATCCAGTCAGAGACCTTGGGGCGTAGGTAATAGCCCTAAAACTGCTTTATATGAGTTTTTAAAAAATAGAGATGATTTTATAATTGATAATACTATTGATAACAAACTCATTATAACAGTTGCTCCAGACGGATACTTAAAAAAGATTAAATAAAGTTAAGAAAGAATGATAGAGAAAAATAAATGTCCAGTATGCGGAAATAAATCGTTAATTTCAACTGTTTATAGAAAATATATTCCGGTAATGCAAAATTATGTCTATAAAAGCAAAGAAAAAGCTATGAATTCAAACAAAGGTGAATTTTCTTTAGAAATCTGTGATAATTGTGGATTTGGTTTTAATTCAAAATTTGATAATTCACTTCTAACTTATGATGAGGGTTATGATAATTCGATTCCATCCTCGGTATTCCATTCATATCATTTAGATATTGTTAATTATTTAAATCAAAATTATCCTATTGAAAAAGGTTTTATAGTAGATATTGGTTGTGGTAAAGGAGAATTTCTGAAAACTTTATGCAAACAATTCCCTAAAGCCACGGGACTCGGTATAGACCCTAGTTGCGAAATCAAAGGAAATATAAAAGAAGATGAAATAAAGAATGTGAAATTTATTCAAGACGTCTTTAAACCTGAATATATAACCCATCGTCCTTCACTCGTAATTTGTCGGCATATTTTGGAACATATAGAAGAGCCCGTTGATTTTTTAGAATCGATTAAACAATCTTTAAAATTATATTCCGATACCCCATTTTTTTTTGAGATACCAGATACTGAGTGGATTATTGAGAATGAAGCATTCTGGGATTTTTGTTATGAACATTGTAATTATTACAGCATCTCAAGTTTTTCAAATCTTCTGAGATTATCTGGATTTAAAGTAATAAAAATGAAAAAAGGTTTTGGGGATCAATATTTATGGATAGAAACATGTATCAACGATGATGAAAAAAAGAAATCTATCAATTCTGCAAACAATAATAATTTTATTGAAAAAATATTAGCGTATTCTAAGAAAGAAGTTAAGAATATACTTGCAATCAAAGAAAAACTAAGTAATTTTAAAACCGAAGGAAAAATTATAGCAATTTGGGGAATGGCAACAAAAGGAATAGTTCTTTCAAACCTTATAGACGAGGATTTAAAAATCATTGATGTATGTATTGATATAAATTCAAATAAGCAAGGAAAATTTATTCCATTATTAGGTCATGAAATTGTAGCTCCCGAACGTTTAACTAATTTCAAGAATGAATCACTAATCATAATCATCATGAATCCTAACTATACAAATGAAATAAAAGAAGAAGTAGCCGAATTCTCATTGAAAGCTAATTTTTATAATGCTTCCGATTTGACTCACTAAATCAAATGCAATCGAAAAAAAAAATATTAAAGTAAGTGTTATTTTAAAATAAAAATATCAAATTGAAAGAAATCCGTCCAAAGAATGTGAGTTTAAATATAACAAAATTAAAGAGGTTTTTAGGTTCGGAACTAAAATGTCTCTCTTTACTGGAAGGCTTAAAAGATATGAAAAATCGCAGATACTTATAAAATATTAATATCCTAATCTAGTATTTTATGATTTTAGATAATTAAATCTTGTAAATGGTTTCTTCTTTTGAAATAATCAAGTAGAGAATCCCTTCATTATCTGTAAAATCTTTTAATTATCCTTACTATTCTTTTAGCCGTCTGACCGTCCCATTTTTCGATATTCTTTCCCCGTTTATATTTATTGGAAATAATTTCTTCTATGTATTTTTTGGCTTTCGCTAAATCGTTTCCTATTATTGTGTTAGTCCCTTCGTCAACGGTAATAGGTCGCTCAGTGCCTTCCCTGGCCGTAAGAATTGGAATTTTAAGATACGAAGCTTCTTCTTGAATCCCTCCTGAATCGGTAAGAATTAATTTTGAGTTCGTCATTAAGTTCAGAAATTCTAAATAACCAATAGGGTTAGATAAAACAATATTTAAATCTTTAATATTTTTTTCGAGATCGAATTTTTCGAGATTTTTTTTAGTGCGCGGATGTATAGGGAAAAAAACCTTAACTCTTTCTTGTAAAAAATTAAGTATATTCAACATTTTTTCCAAATTCTCTTTAGTATCGACGTTAGAAGGGCGGTGTAAAGTAATTAACGCGTAATCGTTCTTTTTCAAATTATACTTATCGAGTAAATTCAATTTTTTTGCTTTTTCGAGATTCGTTATCAATGTATCAATCATAACATTTCCGACAAAAAAGATTTTATCGGCACTTATTCCCTCTCTTTTTAAATTGAGGGCTGCGCTTTTTTCAGTTGTAAATAAAAAGTCCGAAATTTGGTCGGTTAACAACCGATTAATTTCTTCGGGCATCTTCATATCAAAACTTCTTAGTCCAGCTTCAATATGAGCTACTTTAACACGTAATTTTTTTGCTACTAAGGCGCACGCTACAGTAGAATTAACATCTCCAACAACCACCACCAACGAAGGCTCCTCATTAATTACTATTTTTTCAAATTCTATCATAATATTTGCGGTTTGAACCGCGTGTGAGGCAGAGCCCACATTTAGATGAACATCTGGTTCAGGAATTCCAAGGTCTTCAAAAAATACTTTTGACATGTTATAATCGTAATGCTGACCCGTATGAATTAGTTTGAAATTAATTTTTTCTTTCAGAAACTCTTTAATCAGAGGAGCAATTTTCATAAAATTAGGCCTTGCTCCGGCTACGACATAGATAGGTTTTTTCAAAATTCGGCTCATTCTAAAGTTTTTTTTTAATAATTTTTTTCCTTTATCAATCTCGATAATATTTGTAAATCCAATCATTTTTCTAATAATAATAACAATAGGTTTAATTTATAGATTATTTGATAATGAAGAAGAATGAAAAATTAATTACTCCTCTTTTCGAAAGGACTATATTACTTACTATGTATTTAATTAAATAAAAGAAAAAGTTTTTATTAAGAAATGAAGATTATCACTCCTAAGAAATTTTCAAGAAATCTTCCATATACATACCAGAAAACAATGGATTTTGGACCTTATATTTTACCCTTTTTTGGAACCCTCTATTTTGGACGTATCAAAAAAATTATTAAGATTTTTCAGAAAAATTATAAAAAATCTTTGAGAATTTTAGATGTTGGAGGGGGAATTGGATTTTTTGGATTAAATTTCAAACTAAATTTCCCAAAAAGTGAAATCATAATATTAGATTTATATAAAAAAAAATATCTTGAATTTATTGAAAGAATTCTTAATAATATCTATAACATTAAGATAGACTTTTTACCCAATTGTGATATTCAAAAAAAAATACCTTTAAAAGAAAAAAGCGTAGATATTATATTTGCTCTTGATGTATTGGAGCATATTTATAATGTCGATAACGCCCTAGATGAAATACTACGGGTTTTGAAAGAGGAGGGTCTTTTATTCATTTCAGTCCCTACGGAAGGAAAATTCCTTAAACTAATAAGAAGCATCTGGAATAAAATTAACAAAGTTGAGACTAATCCTCACTGGAATGGATTAGTTAAATCGGAATTAGAATTCTTTACACTTCTCAAATCTAAGAATCTAGAATTATTATTGGAGTTAAAGTATCCCATAAACTCACTACCGAAAGTATTTTCTTATGATATTTTCTATCTAGTCAAGAAAAAAAAACCCTTAATCTGAATAATATATTGTAAGACTTTTATATTCATATAATTTATTTTTATAGAAAAATGGAATCAAATCGCCGTAAATATCGATGTATTTTTCAGCTTCTACGTTGAAAGATGTCGGTTCTTTTGATAATATTAAATATGGAATATTTTTCGTCTTCAAATAATCTATTATTTTTAGATATTTAAAAAGGTAACATTCAAATTTAAAATCTGAGTCCCACGAGAAGTTTAATCCCGTAATATAAACATTCCATCCTGAATCCAACTGCGACGTAAATAATTCAATGTAATTGACGAAAGAGATATTGTTCCAGAAATCGTAATTGCCATACTCAGTCCCGTTAATCGTTATTTTCCATTGATTTTTGTCTAATCCAGAATAATAATTATTTGTACATTCGAAATCGATTCTTATTTGGTACCATTTATCGTTCTCGATGCTTACGATTTTTTCATAGCTGCTTCCATTAAAATAAAAAAACGAGTCAGAAGCTATACCAAGGGAGAATCCATTGAGAACACTAGATAACGAGGAATTTAACCAAAAACCTTTCGAAGTATTTGTAGTTTTTATGAAAAATTCAATCGACGCATATCTTATTTCTGAGAAGAGATTAATATCTATGGAAGCAGTTCCTACGCTATTATTATCGAATA
>Ga0209977_10000118_pt1 | contig 29589 bp, 70 predicted proteins | sample SumtaG_2_FD_183113 | JGI IMG/M metagenome (GOLD analysis project Ga0209977, IMG submission 183113) | Deep subsurface microbial communities from Indian Ocean to uncover new lineages of life (NeLLi) - Sumatra_00607 metaG (SPAdes) (version 2) | ecosystem: Environmental > Aquatic > Marine > Oceanic...
ACGAGTAGCAACTGACTTTAAGAGAACGTTAGTTACTAGTGACAAAGTAGGTGCAAGAGGTAGAAGAAAACAGTTTGCAGCAGGATCAACAGATTTTAGAATTAGAGGTACGACAACAAAAAAACCTAGAAGAACACGTTTCGTAATTCCAAAAACTAGAACACGTATCGGAATTCCAACAAAAGTAGGACCAATTAGAAGTGGAAAATTTAAACAACCTCCAAGAACAATTAAACAACCTCCAAAAAGAAGACCAAGAGGTCAAAGATTAACAGAAGAACAAATTGCTCAAAAACAAAGACAAACAAGACGAAGAATTGAAAGAAGTGGCCCATTAGTTAGAAATATTCCAGTAACTCAAATTTCATCTAGACGAAAACCTGAACCTGAATTAATTGCATTTAGACCTGAAGGTTCTAGAGAAGATTTGTTTTCAGTTGGAATAGGATTTGATGTAGGAATTGGAGATAATACTAATACTTTTGGTGTACGTTCAACTATTGATGCACCTAGAGGAACAAAAAGAAGATTAAACAAAGCATTTTCACCTATTGCACAGGGAGTAATAGGTGTACAAAATAATTTAACAGATGCTTTTAATTCAAGAGAAGGAGTTTTGAATGAATCACCAATCGTAATAGGTATAAGAGAATCAGGTAGAAGAACAAGAAATAGGGTTGATAATTTCTTGGGGGAGATATTCTAATGGGACGAAAAAGAAGAAAACAATCACGTGATGATATTTTTGGAGGACTACCAACACCAAAAGCTAGACCAAGTGGATTTGATTCTGCATTTGGATTAGACTTTGATTTTGGAAGTAAACTCGACTCTCCACAAAATGAAAATAAATTATTTCAAGACTTTGGATTTACTGATGAATTTAACAATTCACAGTCAGAAGAAGCTTTCAATGATAACGATCCAGAAGTACCTGAAGCTATCAGTAATAACTTTGATGAACCTGACGAGAGAATGTTTAGACCTGAAGCTGTAGGTGAATTATCATTATTTGAACAATTACCAAAAGTAAGACTAGGTACACCAATACCAAAATCAGATCCAGAATTACCAAGAAATCAAAAAATTGAAAGAAAATTCCTTAGAGTAAGACAAGAGGCATTAGAAACAGGTGGTAATCCATTAACGCCTGAAGAAGAAGACCAATTTAAACAAGTTGGTCCAACAAGAAACTTCGGTACAACTGGAAGACGAGCAACAGGTTTAGGATTTGGGAGGTTCTAAGATTGCCTAAAAAGAAACTGTCATTTACAAGAGAAGAACAAAGAGATGCTTTAATCTTTGGACATAATTTTGTACGTTCAAAGAAATCACGTGATGTAGATAACGGTACTACTAGAGGTGTAACTGATAACTTTGGTAAAATGTGGCAAGATCCTAGTAGAAGTGATTTTGCCGGAATTGATACTGTAGTTAGATTAGATTTTCCCGGATTCAATAAGGCAAAAGGTAAAAAAGCATTTGATAAAATGACCGATCTATTCGGAGAGAGTGGATTCTAGTGATGGATTTTCTTTTAAATAAGTCCACTTGGGAGATTCTGCATGAGTAATCTAGCCGGTGTAGCTGGTACAATCGGTACAGTAGTTGGAGTTGGTTTTACATTAGGTGCATTAGGATTAACATTAGGTTTCGTTGATAGAGCTTTTGATAGAGCTACACCTAGAAATAACGGTAAAAGAAAACGTGGTTCTTTATTTGATACTAGCATGTCAAATAATAATACAAACATGTTTGCTGTACCACAACAAAAAAGACGAAGACGAAACGATACATTTGGAGATTTCTTCTAATGCCAAAAAAGACTAGATTAGAAAAAAATCTAATGGGTACACAAGATGTATTCAGTTCATTACGTGGACAAAGTGGTAAGAGTGGTTTAGATGATGATATATTTGGATTCAAAGCAGAAGCTAAAGGAAAGAAAAAAGGTAAGAAGGGTTTAGAAAATTCAGTCGAAAATATTTATGGAGATGTAAATTTCTAATGGTGACTTTACAAGAAAGACAAAAAGCAAGACAAGCTAAATTTAAAGCTAAATTTGCAGCACAAAAAAAGACAAGATCAACTACATTATCTAAAGTAGCAGAAACTACAGCTCAACGTAGAGGTAGAGGTTTTGATCCATTAGAAACTGTAATCAAACAAGCAGTACAACCACCTCCACCTAAACCAAAACCTGTAAAAACAAGAGCTCAACAGGCTTGTGATGTACTTGGAGGTATTGGAGTATTAGGAGGTCCAACAGTATCAAGAGGTGCAAGTAGGATATGTGGAGATAAACCAATCGCTTTTTCAGATGCTTTCCCAAGTAATACTTCAAGACGAGTATTTGGTCAATCAATAGCATCTAATCAAGCTAAACTTCGTGCAGCAGGATTCGGTGATTTTATTCCATTTTCAGCAGGAGATAGAGCTGCTGCTCAAAGACAAATAAAAATACTTAGAAGAAAAAAGAATTTTGCAGCAATAGAACAAGTAGAGAGAGCAGTTTGTAAAAGAACCAATAATCGTGGAGGTGGAGTTGTAAATCCTCAATCCTGTAATAATTTTTTAAAACTTGATGCAGGGTGTGTTTTTACAAGGACTAGAAATCGAAGGGGAAATGTAATAAGCAAATGGGTGTGTCCATAATGGGTTGTGCTTGTGATTTAGGTAGATCAGAATTGAAAAAAGTAAAAAAGAGATCAATGAAAAATGACGACTTTGAAAGAATTACAGGAGGATTAATCTAATGCCTCATTGTAAAGGTCATAAAAAAATCAAAGTTGATATTCCAATTAGTAACGCAGGAACAAAAAATAAAAAACTATCAACTAAAGGTTCAGCATTTACAGGAGATTTCTTCTAATGGTCACTAATGTACCACTCAATAGAAAAAGAAGACAAAAAGCTTTTGATGTAGGTACTGACAACATTGACAAAGTATTTGATCCAATGCCAAAGAAACGAAAAGGAGGTTCAGCAGTTGGTTTTTGATAGAGATGAAGATTTAACAAAAGATTTTCAAGATTTAATTGGAGGTAAGAAAGGAAAAAGTAAAGTAGCTGATTTTGAGTTTTCAGAAAAAAATGCAAGTTCATTAGATTTAGGATTTGATAACATGATGAATTCAGGTGATCCTATTGAAGTTGGTCATAAAAGAGCTTTTGGAAAACGTGACAAACGAAAAACAAAAACAATAAGACCGATTAAAAAAGGTGCAAGTTTCATTAGTGAGGAATTTTAGGGAGGTGAAATGAATGGGTTTATTAAAAAAGAGCAAGAGATTACGAATTCCAGATAAATCAATGAAAAAAGTTCCCGGTGGAGCTTTCAAAAGTCCCGGAATAAAGGATTTAGACATGATGGGTTCAAAGAATATTTTTAACGTAGGTAGAGGAACAAAAGAACTATCAACAGCAGGAATGTTTGTAGGAGATAAAGTAGCACAAAGAGGTTCTGCAATCATTGATCTTGGAACAAGTGAAGGACGAAAATTAACAAAGAAGGCGAAAATATAATGGTCCTTCTAACTCTATTTCTTTTAGGAGGAATAGACCAAGCCATAAATCCTAAAAGTAAACAAACTATTGGTCGTAGAGTTAAACTAGGTTTTACAGATTCAGAATTTAATAGATTAACTACACCATTCGGATCAGGTGATAAAGGAGGGAGTTTAGGACTTCGTAAGACAAGAAGAAATGGTAGAAGGAGTATAACATTTTGAGTGCAGCAAGTAGAAGAAGAACAGCAAAGAAGAAAAAAATGAAAAAGAAAAGAAGTGCAAGATCCTCGATAAGTTCACTTTCATTAACAGGTAAAGGTAATCCATTCAATAGAAAAACCAAAAAACGAAAATCTAATTCAGCAGTATCTTCAAACACAGGAGCTTTTAACGTCTATGGCTAATGGAATAATTAGCAAAACTGCTAAGAAAAGTATTAGAAGTAAAGGATTTATCAAGAAAAACTTTGATCCTATTGATATTGTTGATTCTGTAAATGTATTATTTTTAGGACCAAATGCTGCACTATCAGAAAAAAATAGAAAGATAGCACAGAAAGATTTTTCAGCTCAACTAGGATCTTTCGGAGGGGATTTCAAAAGATTTAGTGTAGGAAAGAATTTTGATTCATTCAGAACGGAGTTGAAAAGATAATGGTCACTTTACAAGAAAGACAAAAAGAAAGACAAGCTAAATTTAAAGCTAAATTTAAAGCACAAAAAAAGAAAAGATCAACTACATTATCTAGAGTAGCAGAAATTACAGCTCAACGTAGAGGTAGAGGTTTTGATCCATTAGAAACTGTAATCAAACAAGCAGTAGTTCCTCCACCTCCACCTAAACCAAAAAAACCAACTTCTATTTGTGATGTATTAGGAACAACACCCGGATTTAAAAGAGGACAAACAGTAGCTAGAGGTGTAAGTTTTGGGTGTGGATCACAACCACTTGCATTTAATTCACAAATGAATAATACAACAGTAAGATTTTTTGGAGCTCAAATCGCATCTAATCAAGCAAAAATTCGTGCAGCAGGATTAGGTCATTTAATTCCAGCTAATGCAGCAGAAAAATCTAATGCACAAAGAGCTATTAAGATTGCAAGAAAGAAAAAGAATTTTGCTCTAGTAGCTCGATTACAATTAAGTGCATGTGGAGGCACTAAAGCTAAACCAACTAAAAATCTTGGAATTATATCAGGTCAAAAGTGTAGTTCAATAAGACGACAAGCAGAATTGGGGTTCTTCTAATGGTTCATATCCCTCCTAAACCTGTTAGAGTAACAAGAGTATCAAGAGGTAAGACTAGATTCAAATCACAAGGACGTAGAATTTTACCAAGTAAACCGGCAGGAAATACATTCAAAGTAAACAAGTTTAGAGTATCAACTTCCGAAAGAAAAACAAGACCTACAAATCTAACTTCATTACCGGCACAAAAAAGATCCGGTTCAAAACCACAAGAGTTTAAAACTAAGCAAAGAAGATTAAATCCAGTTGGTTCTTCTAGTCCTCCCGACTCACCTAGAGGACTTCCTAAGAAATTTTCAACGAAACAAACCATTACTAAAAGACGAATTGAAAAGAAAAGACAAAAACGAGAGTTTGAAATATTACAAAATGTTTCAGTTGATGCAGGACGTGGAGGTGTTTTCGGAATTGGAGATGCCTCACCATTAAATGCAAGATTATTAACTGATGATTTCATAGGATTTGGACCAAGACCAAATTTTCCTGTAGGAAATGTAACTAAATCTAAAAAATTGGAAGAAGGTACTAAGTCAGTAGAAGATTTCTTTAGATTTGACTTTGGAGTTTTTGCTTAATGGCACGTACAATGTCTAGAGCTAAAGGTAGAAAAATAAAAACAGGATTTGGTAAAGTAACATTAAGGAAGGAGATTAGATAATGGGTAAAAAGAAGGTAAATTTCAAAATGGAAATGCCTAAAAATAAATTAAAAATGAATAGTGGGAGTCTAATTGGCAAGTAAGAAACTTTTTGATCATAAAAAAACATTGAATCAAATTGACAAGAATAACGTAGAAGCTTTTGGTAAAGCCGGAAGTATGAAAAACGCATCTATTTTTTCTGCTAAAAACATAGGTGAATCAACTGATAAAGAATTTGGTTCTAGACTCACTAAAAGACTAAACAAACAAAACAAAGAGTTAGATTTCTAATGACTTGGGGACAAATGTATGCCTCAATGGAAGATGAACGGATAAGAAAACATTTAGAAAATACAGAAATATGGATGAGAAAAAAAGACTGTTCACACTTAACTGAAGAATTAAAAATTGCTAGAGAAGATAAGATTAATCTATTACACGAATATTGGAAGGCAGGAAATTTTCCAATTAACACAGATTTTCCTAAAACAAGATTGCCACATATCAAAGATAGATTCGGTACTCCTTGTGCTATGGCATATTTAATTGAAGAATCAGGTGACAAACAATTAGTTGAACAGTTAGAAAAAACAAATAATGTTTTCATAAAAGATGTAAGTGAAGGTCCATTAATTACATGGTTAGAAACTTCAGGTATTACTAAAGAAGAAGCTTGTCAAATTCAACCTACTTATCAAGGAGGCATTTGTGAAGATAAATTTGGTAAACAAATAAAATGGCAAGGTTTAGGCAGATTTGATCCAATTACTCAAAAAATTATTTCGCCAAAACCTAAAGCATGTGTAAAAGACGTACCATTACCAATTTGTGAGTTTGAACAACCTCCCGGTTCTATCTTCATGGGTACAAGATTTTGTAGACCAAAAGGTGCAAAAAATCGTAGAGATCCAAATCCAAGAGATCGAATAATAATACCAAATTTAAATTCAGATAATTTTAGACAAAGACGTAGAAGTATTGGTAAACTAGCAAGAGGGAAAAGAAGAAGTGCAAGAGCATCATTACTTAAAGAAGAAAAAAGTGCCGATAGAAAAAGACTAAAAGCAAAAGCAGCTCAAGTAATTGCAGCAAGAAAAGCTCGTAGAAAACCATTAACAACACGCACTAGGAGAAGAAAATAATGGGACGTGGTAGAACCGGTGGACGTAAAAAACCACGCTTAACAAAACACAATCCAATTAGAGATAAAGTATTTGGTCGTACAGTTAGAGTACCTTCACAAAGATTATGTCCAATTTGTCAAAGTAAACAGCACACAAAAAATGAACATAGGTTTCATGGTAAAGGTGCTTTTGCAAGGACTCATAAAAAAATAGGTGGTAGATAATGCCTAACAGAAGAAGAAAACCAAAAACAAAAGAGCAAACTGATATTGATATGTTTGAAGAAAAATTCAATGTACCGGATCAACCATTTGTTAGAAGAATTCTAAAACAAGGTCCATTCTAATGCCTCCAAAACCAAAAAGACCAAAAAAACAAAATAAAGGACAAGGTAAATTCGTATCAGCACAAAGAAAAGCACTAAAACAAACTGGAATTAACTCAACTTTAGCAGTACCATCTAAACAATCACTACCATTAGATGTAACAAGTGGTAGACAATTTCAAAGAGTTGGTACGTTTAATGAACCTAGCCCAGAAGTAACAAGTGTAATAAGAGAAACAAGATCACCTACAATTTTAAAACAACCAAGCATTTCTCGTACTAGAGGTAGTGGAGATTTGTCACTTTTTGGTCAGCAAAATGTTAGAACATTTGATGAAGAAAGAGCTCAAAGAAAAAGACTATGCAGGGTTAGAGTAGTAAAAGGAAAGAAAATTACAGTATGCAAGGATAAAAAATCAAAAAAGAAAAAGAGTAAGCCAAAATCAAAACAAGAAGATTTCTTTAGGAGTTTTCTATAATGGCAAAATTACGAAAAATGTCTAAAACTCAAATGAGTAGAATGAGAAAAAATAGACATGAAATGTCAAAAGGAAATATACCCGGTTGTGATAAATTTTTGGGAAAGATGAGTTTAGATAAAAGTTCAGAAAATTTACAAAAGAAGATCGCTAAAATTAAGATTTAATTACTATAAGAAATTACAAATGACATGGCAAAACGAAGAAGTAATCTAAAAGTGAATAGTGGATCAACCAAAAGAGCTACTAATCAAGCAAATAGAGCTAGTAGCCCAAAATTAAATCTAATAAGATAAAATAACTATTCTACCTAGTTTTTTTTACACATGTCTTAATTAGTAGATACTTATAACTAGTATTCTTGAATGGTAAGGAAAGAGCTTATTGGTATACAATTATTGTAGAAAAGCAATATGGTGATTTCTGTAAAGGTTGTGGGAAGAATTGTTTTCATAATCCATATACAAAATTACCTCAATGGACATGTAAAATTCTCTATCTAGACCATATTGATAATGATCCAAGTAACACAATAAAAGAAAATTTACAACTACTTTGTCCTTCTTGCAATCGAATTAAAAATCCAAAAAGAGAAGAACCTGTACCTGAAAGACCATTCACACCTGAAATGGCTAAGAATACAAAGTTTGAAGGCCCATATCGAAGATGGATTATGAGTGAAGTACTTGAAAATGGAGGTATACCTTTTGCTAATGCAGTTGATGGAGGTGCTGAAAGATTTGGTATGTCACCTGAAACTACAAGAAAATGGATTAGAAAAATGATAAGTGATGAAGGTAATTATGGATTCTATGATGATTCAGTTGTATTCAAGAAAGATATTCCTATCTTAGAAGAAGCTAAATCAAAAAAACAAGAAGAAACTGATAAACGACATGATCAATTATTGAATTTTTCAAAAAAGGTAGACTAATTTTTTTTAATCCATTTGTCGAGGCTATTAGCTTCGGAATTTTTTTTTCGCTGATGATTTTGAATGTTATTGTCCTTCCGATAAGTTAGGCACGAATTACATAATGGCATTTCTCGAACAAGTAAATGACTGTCACAATCCCAACAATGAGCTTTACCACATGCACTTAACTGATGTAATTTCATATCCTAGCCTCGACACTCGACTATTTGTGTGTGTGTGTGAAAAATCAAGGTAGACCAACAGCTTTATTTCCAGTCCAGATATGGACTAGGAGATCCAGAAATCTTAATATGAAAATTAATAATTATAATTGGAGGAAAGACATAACTCTCAAAGTAGTGAATTCAGCGTAAGTCACGCCCAATGTCTACCTCCATTAAGATAATCTTTTTTATATTACAAAGTGGTAGTGATGTAGTCGATTTACCTCGATTAGAATTCATAGGGGAGTTTAGCGACAGATCCATGAATTTCTATTTTAATAATACTTATAACTCAAATATTCCATAAAAAGTAAATTGGTAGAATCCATGATTGATGATAGAAAATATCCTATTGTTATGTTCGGTAATGAGATGTTCATAGAGCTTGAAAAACACAATAACGAAAAGGATCTAAAGTTTTACAACATGTCAGTAGAAAGATTATTCAAATTACTGTATGAACAAAGTGGGGATAGATTAAATCATATCGAAAAAACAATTTTTAGAGAAGACATGCCAATAAAGGACATTGAAAAAAACTGTATTCACATGGCAAATTATTTCTATTTTCTATGGTCACAAACAAGAAAAATGAGGGATGAACAGAAGAATTGAATTCGTTATTAAAGAAAAAAACCTACAAGTTATTTGATGTTACAACTGATACCGATTATTATTGGATTTCTGTACTTTGTGTAAACTGCCATGAAACTCAACAAATTGGAATTCTAAAAGGAAAAAAAGTAAATTCTTCAAGATTAAAACTAATGACATGTCCTAGATGTGAGATTAGAAAAACATTCGTACAAGTAAAATGGGATGGGCTAAAATACGTGAGGATAAAATGACTGAACAGAAAGATGGTTGTATAAAGTTTAACAAAAATTCATGGCATTTCAAAGTATGTAATTATGTTTTTCCATATTCATTAGATAGAAGGTACAAACAATACAATCTATGTCCTTACATGAGAATGGTTCTAGCATCTGTAATTGCTTTTCCGTTTATGGTGATATGGAATAAATTTCCATACCAAATAAGAGATCAAGCATGGATCTTTCAAGCAGAATTAATTTTCTTCTTTTTGGTAATGATAGTATCTTTTGTGATTGATTATGGTGATTCAACTTATGAAGTACAGTCTATGCCTCCATTTTGGGATTTAGTAGCTTATGGTTTCTTAGGAGGTAATGTATTTGGTATAATAGGAGGTCTTGTAATATTTGGTGCTTATTCTTTATCTGATTACCTAAAAAATAGACCTAAGAAAAATAAAGTACCAAGAGAACACAAAACAACCGGATTATTCAAAGCATACATGGAATCAAAACATAACAAGATTTGTCCATGCGTTGAATTCATTGATGAGGTTAAAGATGAGGAATTGAAATGACTGAAGATGTATGCGTAATAACATTTGGAAAAGATGATTCTGTTCATACAGTAGTAAAAAACAGATTACAAGCCATGAGGTATTGTAAAAATCACCCAGAATTTACGTGGGAATGTTATTCAGTAAATAAAATTAATAAAAATGGAGATATAAGATGAATAGGTATATCCAAATTTTTTTTGAAAATGTAAACAATAAACAAACTCAAATGATAGAATTTCGTTTACCTGAAAACGTAGGTACGATATTATCTAAAAAGGTAATAAGAAAATGAAGTGTCCTTTTTGTGATAAAGTTGTTTGTTGTAAACGTCATGCTAAATTTGGACATGATAATTATCATGTGGAAAAAGTTGATTGAAACTTTACAAGAGTTTTATGGTCCTAAAAGAAGAACGAGGATCACTACACATGAAGGATATAGATTAATTGAACATGCTTATCCAAATGGTGATTATGATAAAAATGAAAAGTTTTACAAATCTCATTCAGAAGATTGTTTATGTTTGAAGGAAAAAGACTCTAAGGGTTATCCATGTTAGTTTATTGTTTTGATCATGCTATGGAAGAAATGAGTATGATTGAATATTATGATGCAAAAAAATCTAAAAAGGGAAAAATAGTTTTTCCGGTTAGACCAAATAAGGTTAGAAAAGAAAAATGTCATGGTGGTATTCCTATGGGTACATGTAACAAATGGGGACGATTTGTTGTAGACATTGTTGAAAGACCAAAAAAGGTGAATTGGAATTGAGTGATAAAGGTAAACATGATAATTTTCTATGGATAGCTATGTTTTTTTCTATTGGTTATTTCCTTTGGCTTAGAATAATAGTTGATTGGGATTGGCAATATTACATAGTTGGATTAAGTATAACTGTTATTTTATTAGCAGTATTTTTCTACGGAAAGAAGGAAATAGTGAAAAAGAAAAATTGAAACTAACTGAAGATTTACATAGTTTTTTAGCAGATATGACATTAGAAGTTCCTACATGGTGGCACGTTAAACCACAATACAAGACACCTTATGATCAAATCTGTCAAATGATCTTAGATAGAACCTTACTGAAAAACCAAGAGATTATTGACCGATTAAAAGTAGTCAAAAAGAAATTTGATGATACTAATTGGAAATTATTGTATGAAACTCAACCTATTGAATACTCTTATGCAGCAAGATTTGATAGTATGTTAAAGGATATTTTGGAGGGAAAAAAATGAAAGCACAAAAAATTCTATCTGGGCGTAGACTTTCATTACCTCCAAAATGGTTAGAAGATAATGGTTTAGAGATTGGTGATTGGGTAATAATAAAACATTATCAAGGACATATAGAGATAGTTCCTGCAAAGGTGGTTCAAAGATAATGACATATTACGAATTAGTTTGTGGAAGTTGTGGTACAATAAATAGACAAGAAGTACCACTTCCTTCAAAAAAAGATGGATTGGATCTAAGTTGTTATCATTGTAATATACTTTTAATTACATTTTATGGTGATGAAAGTTTGATGGGTAAAGTAATCAAAGATGTGGTTGATAATCTTCCAAAGGTGGTTAAATGAAAATTAATGAAGATAATTGCTACATAATTGAAAAAGGTGAGGGATGGATTATCAAAATTGAAGTACCACGATATAATAATCGTAACTACATTCATTGTGATACTTTTGGTGATCTAACAAAATGTATTCAGGCTAGAGATGATCTTATTGATGAAAAGATTGGTGATTGGAACACTTCTGTTAAACAAACTGGCACATATTACAGATTAGTTGTAAAGTTAAGTTGGGACAAAGTTTTCGGGCAAGAAGATAAAATTCTTACATTTCATTCTAGAAAATTAAATATTATTGATGTAATAGACGAATGGGATATGTTTACTGGAAAATGACTGATAATTGCGAAAAAAACCTTACAGAAAAAGAATTACAATATGTAACACTTGGAAAAGTTGTAGATGAAAGTAAGAAATGTAGACATTGTAAAGGTACAGGTGAAAACCATTACCATGATGATGATGGATGCCATGTAACATGTGAATATTGTAATGGTACTGGAAAACCTCTAACAGTTAGTAAAGATGAGTGGATATGAAAGATTCAGTCAAACAATCCCTAAAGCATTACAGTTTTATTAAAAAATTTGGATTAGAATTTCACGATTATGAAGTATTAACTAAAGGAGATTATGATCTAATTCAAAAATGGCACGACATTAATGAAAATCTTGAACGTGTAATCAAGGCTTTAGAATGGTCACAGAATGAAGAATATTCTTCTCTTATAACTTTAGCACTTTCTTATCTTTACGATATTCAAAATAATGAAGTACCTGAAAATTTAATTACTGATAAGGACAAGAAAAAATGAAGACCGATAAATTACTTAGTAAATCTACTAAAGCTTTCTTCTATCTAAGAACAGGATATTCCTTTTATTTTGTGTTTATAATTTCTGGATTAAACGCATTAATGATTATTTATTTCGTGGTAGGAGATCCAGAAAAGGTACATTGGATTAGAATAATTTTCCCACATTTTGTATATTTTGCTATATTTTCAATAGCAGTAGGTGTACCGTTGATGATAGCAGTTGGATATATTCACTTCACTAGACAACAATACAAATCAGAAATGGAAGTAACATGGCAAAACAATCCATATTACTTTAAACTAATTGGACACCAAAAGATAATGTTTATGCTATTTCTAGAATTACTTGAAGAATTAAAACAAACTAACAAGTATAGTAAGGAAAAAACAGAAAGATTTGATAGAATGATCAAAGAGATAAAATTTCTTTTAGATGGAGGCGTTGTAAAATAGATGATTATACATTACTTGGAATTGTTTTAGGAGTAATAATATTATCAATTTTAGGGATAAGATTGATTTGGAAAAGATAGATAGACCAATTTTTATTCTTGGAGTAGCAAGAACAGGGACAACAATTATCTATCAAACGTTAGCTAAACACCCAGAATTAGCATACTTCTGTACTGCATGGAAAAAGAAAATACCATTAAACTTTTTCAGAATGGTTGTAAAACATGAACCTACTGCTCTTGAAGGTTGGGTATGGCACTACTACAAGGACTTAGTTCATGTAAAAAAAGTAGATGAAAATGAAAAGAAACGAGTTAGAAATCAGGTTAGCTCGTGTTTGAGGTATTGGAAAAGAGAGAGATTCATTAACAAAAATCCTCCTTTATCCCTTAGAATAAAATATCTAAATAGGATTTTTCCAGATTGTATTTTTTTAATTGTAGGAAGAAAACATGAAGCTTCAATAAAATCAATACACCAATACATGCTAAAAAATTGGGATGAATCTAATTCACATACTGAAGGATGGAAAAATGTTTATGAAATTTTTGGCAAGAGAAGTAAATCAAAATTACATGCAGTAATGAATTATTACAAATATCATATCAATATTATAGGTAATGATTTAAAATCAATCCCAGATAATAGAAAAAAAGCAATTAGTTATGAGTCTTTTTGTCGAGATCCAAGATTTCATTCTAATAAAATATGGGAGTTTTGTGATCTGTCAAAACCAAAACCTACTTCACCATTAGAAGAATATGAAAAAAATTTACCAAATAAACTAGAAAACATGAATGATAAATACAACTATGCTGATAAAGATCAAAAATTAATTGATGATTTTGTAAGGGTAAAAATTCTTAAAATTAAATGATATTTCTTTTAAATAACCTTAGATTTTCCGTTTCGTGTGTATCATGTGCTAACTGTTCAAGAGTTAAGACGAAAAACTCTAACTACAAACTATGGAATAGTAGCTATTGGTAGAAATGAAGAATCAGGTGTTAGAAAATGTCTAGAATCACTAGTGAATCAAACGTTAAAACCTGAAAAAATTATCTTTGTCAATGATTGGTCTACTGATAAAACTAAAGAGATTGCAAAGTCTTTTCCAGAAGTTGAAGTCATGGATTACCATACTAAACATGAAACTTGGGTAGATTCTGAAAACTTAGCTAAGATAGTTAATCTAGGAATTTACAAAATTGGTATGTTAAAGAAACCAAATTTCATTATTACAATGGGTGGAGATACTGTTTTACCTCCTAATTATGCTGAAGTAATAATTAACAAGATGATCAAACACCCTGAAATTGTAGTTGCAGGAGGTAGTGTAAACAATGAACGTACTCATGTACCACGTGGTACAGCTAGAGTAACTAACATACATTATTGGAAAGAAATTGGACTTGGGTACAAAGTAAGGATTGGTTTTGAAGGTTATCATGTGTTTAAAGCTGCTAGTATGGGTTTATCTCATAAAGTATTTGATGATATACAAATTAAATCCGGTACAACAGGTGCTAAATATACAAGCAAACATTGGTTTAATGAAGGCATGGCAGCAAAAGCTCTAGGTTATACACGTACATATCTACTAGGTAGAGCATTTTTATTATTCTATAGAGGTAAAAGGAGTGGTTCTTTTGCATTAATCAAGGGTTATCTTAAGAATAGAGATGAATTGTATGAAAAAGAATTACGAGATTATGTAGCTAAAAGCCAAAATCATCTAATCAAACAAAGAATAAAGGATCTATTTGTCAAAATGACTATGCCAATAGGATTCTTCATGTTCATGTATTCACTAAGTAAGTATGAAGACGATTAAGATACTAAATTACCACAATTTTTACAAGAGATTTGTCTATCAGGTCTAATGAAATATTTGCTTTTGTCACACAAATCACACCTCCAATGAGGTTTTAGAGTCATTTAGAAAGAATCTTTCCTGCAATTACTTTATCTGTACGCATGTGTGCATAAGGTTCTACATTTTTCGTAATAAAACAACACATATCAACTCTAGCATGTTCACCTATTGTAATTCCCGGTGCGATACTAACACGACTTCCTAGCATACAGTTTTTCTTCAAAGTAATTGCTTTAGCTTCATATCCTCTTTTGTTAGGACTTGTACCATGTGGACCATCTGAAATATTAGGATCATTAGAACATGAATAATGAGGACCAATAAACACATTATTTTCCAAAATAGTTTCAATAGAAATTACACAATGAGGTTGCATGGTACAATTATCACCTATTCTTGAACCTTTTTCAATAACATTTAATGGCCCAATTATGTTATGATTGCCAATAACACAATCTTCATTAATTATAGTATAAGGTCCAATGATGTTATGATTGCCTATTTTAACTGATTCGTGAACGATTGCTGTTTCGTGAATCTTATTAGACACTAAAATCTTATATTTATGTACTAATTTAAAAGAATATGGGAAAACGTTTCAAACCTGTAAAGAAAAAAGCTACTGTCAATAGATCACTTGATGGTCAAATAAATGGTGGTAGAGGATTCAAACCGGATAGATAGAAATGGCTAAAAGATCGAGTAGACCAAAGAAAATAAAAATACCAAAGAGTCCAAAAAACTTAATGAGTGCAAAATCGGATGATTTCTAAATGGGAAAAACTGCCAAAATAAAAACAATTAATTCCGATAAGGTTTTTGGAAAAATGCCAAGAGCTAACGCTAATCCAAAGAGAAGATAAAGATAATGGCTTTACCGGAAATCTATCTTACTAGCATTTTTGCTTTTGCAAGTGGTTCTATCTCAACATTTATCTTCATACGATTCTACAATAAAATGAAGGAGAAAAAAATTGAAAAGTATAAGTGAATTTTTCAAATATCTTTGTACTACTGATGCTACACATGGACAAAAAATAGCTTTTTATGTACTAGTATCTGCAGCAATCGGAAGTCTAGCTTACGTCTTTTTGGGATCTGCTTTTGCTGAACAATCAATCGAAGGTATTAATTACTTTGTAGAAATTTCTGATGGTATTGGTATCAAAGATTCAGTTGAATTTGAATATCTCAAATGATAGATTAGCTCACTTAGCTTTAATTTTAGGTGTTATTGGAATTGCTGTCATAGTAATTCTTTCTTATACAATTCCTGCCGAAGCTGGTGAAAGATGTTATGGAATTTACTGTGATAGAGATGATGGTGATGTTGATCTTGAAGAACAACAAGAAATTTGGGATAATATACAAAAGGATAGAAATTTCATATCTATTCAAATATCAAAAACTTGCCAACTTTCAGGGACTTGTCCCACTTACAAAGAATTAGCTGACATTTGGGATAACAGTAACAAGTATCTTAGTGGAGATTTTTATCTAAATAATGAAACAGGATTGTGGGAAAGAGGCGAACCACAAGTTTACAACGTGTTTGAATTTTATAGATTTATGAATTTAGCATGGGTTGTATGGGTTGATCCAGATAATTATACATGGGAAAGAAGTAAACAAGTTATAATTCAATCTAGCTTAGTTTATCAAGATCCAAGAGATAAATTTGAAAACCAAGTAAGAACAGAATATGTAGGATTAGACATTGATGGGTGCAGTAAAGCAGTAATCGGATGGACAAATAACGGTTCAGCAATCTTAAATGATGTAATGAATCATTTTTATTCAAATTGCCAAGACAAATTAGACTATGAACCTAAGAAAGAAATTTTCATAAAATCTAAAATTTTTGAAGATTGTGATAAAGAATGTTTCTATCATAGAGAATTATTACAAAAAGAATTAAAGGTTGATTTTATAATTTCAGAAGAAATATGGGAAGAATCACATTGTAATGATGATGATGAAAGTAAATACAGTAGCGTATCTAATTATGAAAGAAACCAAGAAGAATGTGATAGAGTTAGAGAAAGTTTAGACCTTGATCCTAAAGATAATGGTGAACCTGATTGTTATGGAATTTATTGTGATAGAGATGATGATGAAGTAAAGTCACGACAAGATAGAGTAAAAGAATTACAAGATATTGAAGATTGTAAAGAGGAACAAACTTGGGATGAAGATAAAATTGGTGGTCAGTATCGAAGGAATTTGTATGATTGTAATGATGAAGATGAACGAATAGAATATTTTGAAATTTTATTATGCCTTGAAAGTTATGATAGTGAGGTAAATTGTGATGATGATGATGAACGAATTGATCATTTGAATGAAACAGGTGTTGGTACTAATTCAACTTCAACAAAGAAAGAAGTTAAATGCTATGGTATTCATTGTGATTAGTGATAATTCATACTAATTTACATACTAATTTACATGATATTTATTGCTACATGAAATTTCTACTGCATATACCATTTCATCTACACCATAAATCTCTAGGCTATCCATGTTACAATTATTTTACTTTGAGAGGATCAATTTATTGTGAATGTGGTTATCATTATGATAGAGGATATGTACCATATACTACATGCAGAAGATGTTATGAGAATTCTAAATGGGTAAGAATTTTATGATTTGTGATATTTGTAAAGAATTAGAAGGTGGTTTTATGAAAGATATTTGTAATGTATGCCTTGCTAAAATGAGTGCGATCATTGAGTGTGATACTCCCGAAAAAGCAGAACTGTTAGTAAAACAGTTTCTTAAATATCCTACTTCTAAAAGTGCATTACTCAAAAATAGTTAGTCTTATTTACCAAGTTATAATCTCTTAATGACATGGGATGGTGGAGTACTTGTACCAAATTTTTATTAAAATCTAGCGATCCCGGATTTTCTAGAGAAATGAATTGGATTTCAAGGGAGTTAAGACGAGTTGAGTGACGAAGAAGAATATGAAGAAATAGAAGTAGTTGATGTTAAAAGAATCATAATATTAGCAGGATTAATGATTTTGATAGGAGGGAGTATCTTATCTGCTGCAGTTTCATTTGAGGTAATTCCTAATCCATTACCTGAATTGGTATTACCTGTAATTGAATTACCTGTGAATGAAGAAGAAATATTTGAAGAATTGAAACAAAATAATATTGAACGTGAAGCTGAATCTGATATTTCACATAATCAAGATGAAGTTTCAGAAGAATTTTTAACAAAGAATGAACGCCTGATAAATGAATTTCTAAGATTTGGTTTAACTGAAGATGAAATTATTGGGGTACTATTAGATGATTGTTCTAATTATATTGTTGGTACAGTACATGATCCTAAGTTTGAATTACTAGCAACTGTCAAATCTGAACTTTGTTTTGGAGTACCTGAAGAAGTTGAACCTGAAGAAGTAGAAGTAGTTGAAGAAGTTGAACCTGAAGTACCTGAAGAACCTGAACCTGAACCTGAACCTGAACCTGAAGTTATACCTGAAGTACCTGAAGAAATTGTAGAAGTACCTGAAGAAGTTGAAGTACCTGAAGTTGAAGTACCTGAAATTGTACCAATACCTAAAATTGCTAATGGCACTATGGTAAATGGTACTAATTCACCATGAATAGTGTAGGTTTATGTCACATGTGTTTAGGTTCACAATTAGAAATTGTTGATGCAAAAAACATGCTTTGTGCAAATTGTTGGCCCATTTATCATAAACATAAGAAAAAATCATACGAGAATGAAGAAGCTAAAACATATTCAATAAAGGATTTGAAGAAAAAATGGGAGAAGAAGTAGAGATCACATATAAAAAAAACAGATTAAACCTTGTTGGTTTTATCGTGTTTTGTACTATTGGTATACTTGGATTATTAGTGTGGGCTTTAGCAACTGAACATAATGAAACTGTACCAAAATACACTTACGAAATACCTGAATGGGTAAAAGCTAATGCAGGATGGTGGTCAGAAGGACAAATTTCTGATGAAGAATTTTCATTTTCTTTTCAATGGTTAATAGATCATGGAATAATTAAAACGGAAATATGTACCGGTAGATGCCTATGACATGTGGACAAGAAGGTTGTTTAGCAAATACAAGATGGCCCAATAAAGCTGAATGTTGGAGTAAAGCTCAAAGGTGTCCTAAACATTATTGGGGAAATGAACGTTATCATCATAAAAAATCTGTAAAAAAATGTCCTTGTGGTTGTGGTAGAGATGAATAAAATTAAAAAAGAATTAAAAAAACTTTGTATTTTTTCTGATTTTGAAAAACAATGGATAGAGGATCAACTTGATTGATTCTAATAAAGACAAAGAATGTGAACGTAATACAAAGTCAATTAAAGCTATTAAGAGATTTTTTAATGAAGAAAATACAATGGTGAAGTCAGAATGGAAGAAATTAAAGTAGAGGATATTGAAAAATCAATGGATGAGGCAATAAAACAATTACAGTTCTACCAAGATAAATTATTACTAAATAAACCTGAAAATTACCTACGAGATATTAACATGATTGAGGGATTAAAAAAAATGGTAAATGATATGTTTAGGGGATTGAAACAAAATGAATCTTGATCAAAGACAAAATAATATGGTTAAAGCTTTAGCAGTAGCAGGAGTATCATTATTTTTAGTTATGGGATTTTATTCATTTTTCGTACAACCGATTTTAGATAAGAGTATGGAGGGTTATAGAGAAACATGTTATGATGAAATAAATGGTGAATTAGTTGAAAAAGAAAATGTAACTTGTTCAGTCCCTAGTTATCCATTATTCCCGATTGCATTAGGTGTAATCCCATTCTTTATTTTTATTGCCATGTTTGAATTTTTAGAGAAAAGAAGAATTCATAATTGGCGATCATGGAAATGATGGAACATAGAGATACATTAGAAATTATTTTTGATGTGCTAACTGACTGTCAAAATAGAGAAAAAAACATTAGTAGAATTTGTCTAACTACAAGATTAAGTCATACTTCATTATCACCTTTATTAAAAAAATTATTAAAAGTAGGTTATCTAAGAAATATTGAAAGTGATTTTAGTGTTCATAAAAGTAGAAATAGTGATTTTTATTGTATAACAAAAAAAGGAATAGATTTTAAAGAGAACATAAAAGAATGGTGTGAATTTGATTTTAACTGAAAAAGAAAAACAAGTAATAAAAAAATCGTTAAAGATTTTCAATGTTAGTTTATGGGTTGTAATAGCTATTTCAATACCTATGTTAATGGGTTTGTTACATGATTCTGAAATACAGTTAGCAAAATCAACTACTGAATTAGATTTTGTTATTGATGTTTCTAATGACATGTGTGATGGTGGTAGTGGAGTTTTTTGTAATTATTTAGCTAGTGTTAAAAGTGAATTAGATTTTATAAAATCATATAATTTCATTTTTATTAATTATGAAGAATTCAAGAAAGAATATCAAAAAACTGATGAGTTTAAAACATTTGTTAAGGAATATCTAACTTCCCAAGAGAAGAACGATCTATTGATATAATGAATTTCACTTGTCCTAATTGTAATAAAAAAATGTTTGAGGTTTATCATAATGGGAAATATATCTCACATGGTTGTAAAAATTGTAAGGAGTTTTTTGAACTTGAAAATGTTAAGGAGTTTACATAATGAAAGTAGTTTCTCTTTATTGTGGAGGGGGAGGAATTGATCAAGGATTAAAACAAGCCGGAATTAAAACTACTTTAGCTATTGATATTAATTCTGATTGCTGCAAAACTATGACATTAAACCATGAAAATTGTGAAGTAATTAATGGTAAAGTTGGTGAATTAAAATCATCTATTGGTAAAGCTGATATTATTGTAGGTGGTCCTCCATGTCCCGAATTCTCAAATGCGAAGATAAATAGATCCTATGATAGTACTGAAGTTGATATTTTTTGGGAAATAATTGATGATGTTAAACCAAAATATTTTTTGATGGAGAACGTACCCGGTGTTATCAAAGTTTGTAAGAGAAGAAATTTTTTAATTAATACAGCAGATTATGGTACACCTCAAACAAGAATTAGAAGATTCTTTACTGAATTAGATCATCCAAAACCCTCTCATTCAAAAAATCCAAGTGAAACATTATTTGGAGAACGATTAAAAAAATGGGTTAGTGTACGTGAGGCTTTGTATTTACCAAATATTCCATTAACTTTACAAGATAGAAAAACTACATTTGGAGATGGATTTAGAAATTATGATCCAGATAAACCAAGCTTTACTTTACTAAAAGATTATCGTGCATGGATTAGTCCAACTGGATTTAAGAATAAAAATAAGAAAGAAATTTCGAGAACGATTGATGAACCATGTCAAACTATCGTAAATGCTAACGGTTATCAAATTACTAACAAGCCTGTATATTCTTCAAAATATCACCAATTCAAAAACGAATATGAGGTTGAACATAAACTCACAAATGAAGAATGTGCAATTCTTCAAGGTTTTCCAATAGAGTATAGATTCTATGGTAATGTACAAAGTGTCAAATCACAAGTTGGTAATGCTGTTCCACCTCAACCAATTCAAAAAATCTTTGAGGGATTAAACTAATGCCATTTTTTCATTTTGCTAACAAATATCATAGACATACCGTTAAAGGTACAGGGTATAAATGTCCAAAATGTGATCACGTAGCAGAAACTTTATACAAACTACGTGAACATAAGAGGGATAACCATGCGTATTAATGAATCTCCTGCATTGACTAGTGTATTTCCAATTAATGCTACCTTAGAAGAAAAGATAGAATTCATTGAAGAACAGATTGATGAATTAAAACAACAGAAAATTTGTTATGATAAAATGATTAGAGAACGTGTAAAGTTTATCAAAAAAATTAAACTAAACAAATCAATGGTTGAAAATCGTAGAGGTCTTATGGATGCCTTAATTGGCCCACGTGGGTTAGGTAGACATAAATCTAGACCTAAGAAAAAGAAAAAGAAGGCAAAAAAGCGAAGAAAAAGATCAAATTAATTAAACCCTAACCACTTTTCATTAAGATGTATAGAGCAAAAGCTATGAGGCAAAACGAATTTGTTTTGTTCAAGTGTGCTGAATGTACTAACTCATCTAAAGAGATCAATGAAAAAGATGTAAGAGATAGAATATGTAAAATTTGTAAAATGTATATCTGTGATTTCTGTATTACTGAACATGCAGAAATGGAGTGCTTTATAAAAAATGAGTAATGAAGTAGCTCATTGTCCGATCTGCCAAGAGTCTTTTGTAATGCAAAAGTATTTAGCTCTACATATATCTAGTAAACATAAAATAACAGATGTGACTCCTAAAGAAGAAGAATGAAAAAGAAACGAACCAAACCCTTACAACAATTAGATGATAAATTACAAGAGAGTATCAAAGAATTATCTCCTTTAGAAATATTAAATGATGCCTTAAAAAATCATGGACGTACAGAATTCTATGGATTATTATCAGGGGGAAAAGACTCTATGAGTGTTACACATTTTGTAGCTAAAAATTTTCCTAAACAATTCAAAGGTGTTTTGTTTTGTGATACTACTATTGGTTTATCTGAAACCAAAAAATTTGTTCAAGAAGAATGTGATAGACAAGGATGGAATTTAGAAATAAGACCACCTCCAAGAATGACATTTGAAGATTGGGTTACAAAATATGGTTTTCCTTCACAAAGAATTCATACACAAATTATGCGAATTATAAAATACGAAGCTATGAGAAAATACATTTTTGAAAGATATGATGCCGGTGAAATGCCTTGTTACATTGGAGGTGCAAGAAGAAAAGAATCTGTTAGAAGAATGGGTAACATGGCTAAACCAATTTACCATGATGGTAGAGTATGGTTTTGTAATCCATTTATTGATAAAGGAACTGTTGAAGTCTACGAATATCTAACTGAACATAAATTAAGAAAATCTCCTGCATATACTCAACTACATATTTCAGGTGATTGCCTTTGTGGATCTTTCGCAAACAAAGGAGAAATCTTGTTATTGAAGGCATTTTATCCAGATGTTTATAATAAGATAAAAAGCATAGAGGAAAAGATCAAAGAAAACAAGGATATTCCCTCACTATTCAAAGGATGGGGAAATCATAATACTGCTATGGATAGTGAATTTCAAGAAACTTTAGATTCTAATATCTGTGGAGAATGTGCAGTTTATTGAAATGGCTAGTTTTCCCTGACTGTGATAAATGTAATGGTACTAGATATGTGATAGTTACAGAAGACTAGGTTGTTTTTCTTTTAAATAACCCTAGAACTGACGAATTTTATGGCAAAACTAGTAAAAACAAAAACCGGTTTTCAGGTAAGACATGGTACTAACAACTTACTTCTTGGATCTGTTCAAGGTACAGGCAAACAATCTAAACTAAAAGCTATGAAGATGCAACGAATGATCAAGAAAAGAAGTTGTGGTCTAAAAGGTCAGCGTTGTTAAAGCGATCTAATAGATCATAAATAACCTTTTTACCTCCTACTGATAGTTTTTCTTATGGCAGGGGAAGGATTAGCAACTACAAATGAAGGTCTTGGAACTTTTACATCTACGTTAAGAGGTTGGTTAGATGGATTAGCTAATCTTGATAAATTTTTTGCAGATGCAAGTTGTTTTTTACAAGGTACATTTCTAGGGAATTGGTGTTGAATTGACAGATGCACAAGAAAAATTAGACGAGTTAATTTATCTTAGTGACCATGATTACGAATTAAAGGAGGCGTTAATGTGGGTTGATGAACAGGCTTTGAAGAAAGGAATTTCTATGCTGCAGATGATGGAGATCATTCTAGCAAAAAAAATGAATAGAAAATCTGCTAAAGAATGGGTGCAGAACCTACAAAACAAATATGACAAAGTGTAATTGGTGCGATAGAGATGAACAATATTTTGAATTAAGGCAGAATGAACATACAGGTAAATGGATTATTTGGGATAATAATCTAGGTACGTTTCATTCATGTAATCAAAATCCCCAACAGAAAAAAGAAAGAGAAGATTATGAAGCTCGAAAAAAGCTTTTTTTGTTTAACAAAGTCCCAATTTTATGTTCAATTTGTAGTAAGAAATATTCTAGGCTTGAACCATGCTCACATATTTTAGCAGATGGTTTTATTCCCGGAAAAGATAATGCCTCATTCTATTCCAATAGTAGAGAAGCTGAAGAAAGACGTAACTTGATCAAGATAAGAAATACACCTGAACCATTCAATCCTCAAAGAAAGTTATTTTAAACCCCTAAATTTCTACTCTAGTCATGGAAAGATCATGTACGCTGTGTGGTAGGACGTTTTATTCTAGTCACGAAATTGTATGTGACATTTGTTTTTTGGATTCAAATTAGTACACGTAAAGCCTCAAAACCGGACCGTCAGAACAGAAATAAGCAGCATTTTGACCTTTTCTATTCTTTTTTAATTACTAAAAGTAGAGCTTACTTTTTCACGCCTAGTAGTATAATCTACGAAATTCACTCTCAATCGTAGAAAAAGATACTGAAGAAATTTCAATGAAATATTTTCACTAATTCTTTAAATACCTAAATAATTGAACTGTCCAAAAAGCTCGAATGAAGCTCACCAAGAAAGAAAAACAAAGAGTAAATGAATGGATGGCTAGACAACAATTAAAGGAATATCTAAAATCATTAAAACCAAAAGCTGATCATAGACATAATTGGAAAGATGGAAAAAGAGTTAGAATATTTGGTTCTTCATTTCATGTACATTGTGCTGTTAAAGATTGTGAGGAATTCAAAGTGATCTAATGTTTTCTGGGATTGAGTTTATTGCAATAGTACCTTTGATTTTTGGAGGTTATCATATTGGTGTGGTACTCACCGAGATCCTAAAGAGAGCAATCTAAAAAATTTCTTTTAAATAACTCCAAGTGATTTAGATTTTAACTTCGGTATGGGTAAAGTCCTTCGAGGATCGTCACGCTACTAGGTGTGAGAAATGGGTTCAATACCCATTATTTTCTTTTAAATAACTCTAGTTTGATTTTTAAAACATGGTAAATGGTAGAAATGGATCACCTGTAATCCGAAAAAGATTCAGAAGTGGATCACGAAAACTAAACAAACTTCAGCTATCAGTTGGTAGGACTCGACCACTAAGAAGTAATGAAGGTAGAGGTAGAATGATGAGAATATCTGAAGCTGAAAGACGTGCTATTTCTAGAGCAAGATCACAAGATCGAGGACTAAAAGCTCTTAGAGTTGGACGACCTAGAGCAGTATAGCTCTAAACCACTTTTTTATAATACAGATTTTATATCTACTTGGGGATGCTTTTGAAGTCAGATTCGCAAAATAGTCTAAGCCAATATTATTTTGCATGGTGTAATGAAGTGATCCCCGAAGGTTTTTCTGGAACTTCCGTCCTAGACTTTTCCTTTCCAAACACTTCATTACGCCCATCTAACATTTCTTTTAAATAACCTTAGAAAAATTGAGCAGTAATGTATTGTGAAGAACATGACAGATACTATGATATGACTGTAGAATGTCCCGATTGTATAACTAAAGACACTCAAAGCAACTAAAATTTGATCCAAGATATAAAATGTTCACATGGTCCAAAGATGAAATGTCCATTTTGTAACTACCTATTTTGTGAATCCTGCCGAATAAAACACATGCCTCTACATCATCAAATATTCAATAGAGTAAATACCCCTACTCTTTTAGCCAAAATATCATCAAAGAGTAATATCTAACATTTCTTTTAATTAACCCATAGGCACAATCTTAATCAAGTTGGATAGGTTACACGTCATATCTCGTTGTCATGTACTGACTTGAATTTCATCTAATCCTAACTTCAATGCCTATCCAACTATTGATATTATCAAGCATAGAACCTACATTCTTTAGCAATCATTCCCCGAAGAATAGTACTGTTTTTGATATTGTTTTTTCAGAAGATATAGTGGGACGTGTACCGAGTTTTATTGCTCATTCTTCCTAAACCCCCAAAAACCTTTGCATAGAAATCTAGCTACTGAATATGCCTACCGTTTAGGTGTTGTGACACTTGTTATTCGTAGTTAGCTTCCTAGTAATAGCTATTTGTGGTTAATTGGCTATTTATTCAGGCGTGGGGACATTTTCAGTCGTGCCTATTAGCTTATTAGTCATTATATGGTCTAAAACGACTTTGTGATAATTTTAGCTTCCGTTCATAGCCATAGTCATGTTGTTCAACATGTACGGAAAGCTCCTAGAAGCTCAAATCGGCTTTTTTTTACCGGCAAAGCCCTCACGATAATATAATAGCTTAAATAGTAACTAGAATCGAAGACCATGAACATGCACAAGGAAGGATATATAGAAAACATTAAAAATTTACTTTATTAAAGCACTATATACTAAGGTTAAAAGAAATATTTACAGAAATAATATATTTTTGGAAATAATTATTTAATTTAAAATTTTTTTTTTAAAAATAATTATTTAAATAGACTACGACTATCAAACAATCAAGTTGAGTGCCTCATCACAGCTTATAGCTACAGCTATATCCCAATGGAGAAATGCAGCGATCTCCTGTATGATAAACAAGAATGATCCATTCAATGCTATTACTTGTATAAGAAACATGGCAGCTTTCCTACCCAAGACCGAGAAGGAATCGTTGGAAAAGAAACTGAAGGAACAAGAAGTGATTGAACCTGAATCAACTAAAGAGTGGATGGATGATCCAGAAGACTCTAAGTTTGTAGGAGAGTCTTGGTCTTACTTCAGGGAGTATGCTTTCTATGTAGAGCAAGAAGTATCTATCTATGTAATGAACTTACAAACAAGGAGGCAATTCTAATCTTGGCTTTAGATGATCCAGATGTTTCTAATTCAGAATCAATCAAAGATTCATTGAGTCCCGATCAACTACTAAAGAATAACGGAAACAAATTGAAACTAGAATCAACTGAACTAAAAGAGAAGGCTACTAAAGTTGAGCAAGACTTCGGAGGGATTAAACAAACTCTCTATACAGATCCTCTAACCCATGAGAAGTTTGCTATCCCTGTAAACATGTCACCCAATCCTACAGTAGATCGTATACTAACCTACTTGAACAGGACTGGCTTTTGTGGATGCCTGTTTATTGGTATGAGTGGAACAGGGAAAAGCACAATGGCTAAGATGTTTCTGCATAAGATCCATGAGAAGAAACCACAGATAGTTATCCACCATTATCAAAGAGATGATATTCAACAAATGTCTAGTCACATAGATACATTACAGCAAGGACTTGATCATGCTCTCATGTATGATGATGCCTCATTCTCATTAGAGAAGCTAAAGAAAGAGCAAGTAAATGCTATAGCACAAAACCTCACATACATTAGACACCAAACTAAAGGAAAGGTTCTAGTCTTCTTGGTCATACATTATTCAAAAGCAATCAGTAGATTCTTTAGAAATGTACCATTCGCTTTCCTTACTTCTATCTCAATGGAAGAAGTACATTCGTTTCAAGATGTGTGGCCTCATGGTAGATGGAAGTTTAGGGACTACGCATGGTACGTCCAACAGATGATGTTTAATTCCTATTGGAAATTTGAAGTTGATCGATATGAACAGAAGTATATTCGATATGATACTGATAGACCATTCAGGTTAGGACTTGCACTAGAAGGAAACATGATTCACTATATGGTTTATCATAAATTCTCTTGTTCAATATGTGATCCAGATGCTAAGGAGAAGATGATAGTTAATTCACAGGAGTTAGTTGATCATTATATTAATTCGTATGGCATGGATAGAGCTAGAGGTATGCTAAGATTATACAGCTTTGCTAAGCATGGCATTAAAGCAATCGATTCAAACAGGTTATCTATATGGAAAAGTATTTCCGAATACGACAAGAATAATAATATAAACTGGAAGACCGTAAACGAATTACTAGATGCACAAACAACAAGAAAGAGATCAAGAACCTACATTAAGCAGGAGAAACAAAAGAGGTTAGTAAAGAAGATGGAAGGTATAACAAAAGATGAACGAGAAGAAGAAGATACTTTCAAAAAATCAATGGATGCCCTAGATAGTAAGATAGTACCTAGTGAATTAGACTCTAAACTACTAGAAAACATAACAAAAGAGGCATTAGATGAACCATATAACTATGATAACTATGATGAATAGCATACCCATCTTGTACAGGTTGGTAGTTAAGACCTGTAAGTGTAGTGGCATAGAAAAGAATGTAAAAGTAATTCCTTTGATGAGATTACCTAGTGATAGTAAGGGTTCACCTATCACTACCTAGTTACTATCACTACCTCACTATCACTACCTTACTACCTATCACTATTTTTTGGTTCGTGGTTGGTCCAATTAATTTTGTTGTATTTTTTTTACAACATATTTTTCTAGGCATGAAAACAAGAACCAAAATTATCTAGGCATGAAATATAAATCTAGGCACGAATAAAAATCTAGGCACGATTAATTTTTTATTCCCAGATATAATTTTAAAATTACCACTTAGAATAATTCTGATAAATTCTAATCAGTTTTACAAAAGAGCATTAAAGATCATTATGTAATATCCTTAAGCGTATACGTTAGGGTATAGGGGATCGGGTATACCTTAGAGAATTATTAAACATGTAGACTTAGTTAAAATTTTAGTGTACTTTTTAAAATTAGGCGTGGTCTTTTAAATTAGGCGTGGTCTAATTAAAGTATATAATAAACTGTATTTCATTTGTTACACACAAGAAGTTAATTAAAAATTTATTCTATACTAAAGCATGAATACAAACAAAACATTAAGACCGTTAAAATCGGAGGAAGAAATAAAACAAAAAGCAAAAGACCAAAAAAGAAAAACCAATGATAAGGAGATTGTAAATTTTATGATCGAAACTTACGGAGGTTTTTCTAGTGAGGACATGATCTAAAATGGCTATGTATCATACAAGAGCTGAAAGTTTAAAGCCTTCAGTTTTAGAAGCTGGATTTAATGAGCAACAGTTAAACCTCATTTTAAAAATGATGCGTGGATGCTCACAACTAAGGCAGGGATCTGTAATAGATTCTTTTATGTCATGTATGTTAGATGCAAAGTATGAGCTAACACATGGAGAATTAAAAGAAGGCAAATACGGATCTTATAGAGAGTCTATAATAAGAGAGGTTAAAGCTTAATGACTTCTCAACAATACGATCTTAATACTAGACTTGGAAAGTTTGAAACATACATTATTAATTTAAAGATGTGTGCAAACTATCAACCAATAGTTTTAAGATACTTAGTAAATTTTAAAGAAGCTACTAAAGATCATTTAGTACATACTTTAGAAGCAAACAATAAATTTACTAGACTAGACTTAGAAGACAAAAAGAGAATACAGTATTTTAAAACTGTACCTGTTTACAAAGTCTTATTAAATCATAATGAGAAATTTGTAAAACAAAACTCTAAAGGTAATTTTTATCTAGACTTGGATCTATCTACAAAAGATAAAGAATACTTTGAGAAAATACTTACTAGTAAAGTAAGACAAATTAACGAGAGGTTAAACAAATGATTAACCTTTCATCTATTTTTATTAATAGTATAGACTCGAACCTAGAAAATAAAAGAGAGGTTTATAAAAATTGATTAGAAAAATGAAACCTGAAATTGAATGTAAGATTTGTAAACGTAAACACGATCAAAAATATCATAGTGATCTATGTGATGTTTGTTTTGATCCTATAGGTAATTATTGTTTTTATCCTATACCAAAAAGTATACTAAAAGATTTAAGAGGTTTTAAAAAATGAATTGTAATTGCTTAACCATTAAAGATCACTTAAGAGAATTACAAAAAGATCACGAAGTAATTTTTAATAGAGTGTGTAATGGATCTAATGAATTAGATTCATGTATAGAAATATCAAATGAGATATTAGAATATCAAAACAAGTATGATAATTATCTAAGAGGTTTAAAAAATGACTAATGATTTAATCTATAAAGATAATGATATAATAAAATATCA
>Ga0209977_10000119_pt1 | contig 29490 bp, 52 predicted proteins | sample SumtaG_2_FD_183113 | JGI IMG/M metagenome (GOLD analysis project Ga0209977, IMG submission 183113) | Deep subsurface microbial communities from Indian Ocean to uncover new lineages of life (NeLLi) - Sumatra_00607 metaG (SPAdes) (version 2) | ecosystem: Environmental > Aquatic > Marine > Oceanic...
CTGTCTGTCGTAGTGGCCGTAAAGAACATCGAGGTAGGGACTTGCTATGCATTCAGCATGGGGGGCGGGACTCAGAGCGACTGTGAGAGGCTTATCCACGGTTATGGTCATAACCCCGCCGCCTATTGTTGCTGTGTTAGCAACTATCATGCGGTTGATGATATCGGGCATGCCGTTGGGGAAGATAATGATGTACCCTCCGGCCAGCTCGTTGGCACCGATATTGCCGTTGCCGAGACGGCCATCAGTGTTTCCCACAGTTATCTCAAGGGTGTATTTTCCCGCAGCGGCAAGGTCCACGGTAACGGCACGAAACTCAATATCCTGGGTAAAACCCAGGTGCGCTCCCGAGCCACACGCCAGACCATTACCGGCCCTGGAGTAGCGGTAGCTCCTCAAATCCAGGGGATTGGTTTTGGGGTACTTGAAGCCGATGGGGTATCTCTGGACGGTATCTACCTGGTGTATATCCTGTTTCATCGCCATATCAGTTTCTCCTTATGCGTTAGTTTTTTAGGCTATGACTGGCTTTCTACCAGCCCTTGACGCCTTCAGAATTAAGCCCTTTTTGTTATGTCGGTTTAACTTCTCATCTCTACTCTGATTCCAGTAAGGGCTACGGTTACACCCAGCGGATCGGCGGGCACCGCCACTCCGTTATCCCTGATCACCACCATGCCTATCTCATCCCAGATAAGGTACGGCCGGTTGAGTTTCGGGATCGCAACATAGATGTCGAGTGGCGCTATCGGGGCAGCGACATTCAATACGACGGGGAGCCATCCGTAGTTAAGCTGGTTCATAAGGACATCGGTCGGGAACATGCTCAGTCGAGTAGTCGGTCCCTTGGGATGGTAGTCGCCGGCAATGCGTAGACCCGTTCTGGCCAAGTTGGGGAAGAGCCCCCCTGGCGGCATCAGTGTGTCAAATGATGGACTGACTCCCAATCCCTCAACCAGCAGGACATCCTTTTCATCGAAATCGAAGTACAGGTTTTCGTTCTCATCGCCAACACCACCCTGGGTGAAGCGGAACTGGTAATCACCCTGCAAGCCATCAGTTGCCAGGGCGTTATAGGCAAAGCGGGCAAACGGGTTGATCTTGGGAACCCCTTGGTCAACACCACCGGGCAGGGTCTTCCAGGTATCGCCATTGATTGGTATCGCGGCTTTACTGATGTTAATGTTGCGCTGTCGTGCGCTGTCAACGAGATAGGCTGGGAATTGCATCATACCACCGTTAAAGGCGGTGGGAAGCTCGCTTGTCTTGTAGACATACCCCCACAGACGGACACGGTACGGTTGGGATGCCCCGGTGATGCCGGCCGCAGCGGGCCCGGCCAAGCAGGCAACGGTGACATTTTGCTTGTATTTCAGCGTGGTATTCAGCAGGGGATTTGTGTTGCGGGGAGTACCGAAGCTATAGAGTTTTGCCCCCCAGATACGCTCTTTCACTGGTGCCATCAAGGTGGTACGAATACCGGATAGTGAGACATATTCCCCGGTTTCGTGGCCATCCAGGATAATGACGACTTTCCGTAGATCCTCGTCATTGAGACCGGGGGCATCAACCGGTGGCTGGATTTCGGCGAAGACGACCTCGCCCCGCTCATCATTCTCCAGTTCACCACCTACGGCCAGTGGTGTAGGTCTTCTCCAGGTGTTGGCTGCCTGCACTGCAGCCAGCTGGGTATAGTCGGCCAACAGCCTTAATTCGTAGTGTTCCATTTCTTACCTTCCTTTCCATTTGATAGGTTTATGAATGGATTTTCGACTTATTTAATTTGGGGAGTCACTAGAACTCCATGACGGATCTGGCACCAGCTGCCTTTGCGGCTGCTTCCTGTGCCCTCTTAACAGCACCGAGTGGGCCTTCTCCCAGTTGCTTAACCTCGGCGCCAGCAGCTAGAGCAGCTCGCTGCTCTGCGGTCAGCCCCCTTCGGCCAAACATGTCTGGCATCAACATCGCTGGTAGAGCGAAACCAGCGATAGCGGTACCGCCAGCAGCTACTCCTTGCATCAGGTCACTAATCATGCCCCTAGAAAAGAGAGCACCCGCAACCCCTACGGCTGGTATACCCAGCAGAGCAGCCCAGGTGAAAGGTACTTCGAGGGCACCCAGCTGTGGGGCCATCTTGACGATGACGCCCTCAACCACGCCGGTCATGCCGGCGCCAACCAATCCAACCGCGGTCTTGGTCATCTCCTCAGTTCCTGGTGCGGCAAATGCAAGTTCTTGTGGTGGCATTTCTTTGACCTCCTTCTTTTTGATGTGGACTAGCAACCTGCCCAAAAAGGAAACGGGGTCTAGCCATTTAACCTTTCAGGCACAGGTTGCTAGACCCCGTTTTTATGCCTTGGAGCTGCCGAAGCAAAAATCGGGCTTTCAGGGCTTTGCTTCCATCGGCAAGCTCTCAGGGCGTACATTAAAACTGTAACGCTATTTTATTTACTTGTCAAGTCCTAGGGATTTCTACCGATTTTTCCATGGTGGAATGAGGTTGATATTAGTGAATTACAGCCGCTATGAACGTTGCTACAATCATCAACATTGCAGCAACGCCACTCAATATAACGTAAAATGGAGCCCTTGTTCTCGCTTCTTCCACAAGAGCCCAAAATAAGACAACAGTACCAGTAGTAAAAAGAATAGCCAGTATTATATCAACTACAGTAAACTTCATCCAAATACCTCCAAACTGTCTTTAACTGTGACCATTGTCCAAATCACAAGACATAATATTGATGTTTTGTATAAGGTACAGTCAAATGATTAAAAAGTCAAGCATTGTTTTTCTTTTGGAGGAAAGACCTGGCAAATGTTGCTAAGGCTCCCACGGTGATAATTGGAATGTTAAACCTGTGGGCCAAGGCCTTCAGCTCCTTAGCGTTCATCATTGCCCCGCTATCACTCACCAGTTCGCACAGGATACCACCAGGATATAATCCAGCAAGCTGGCACAACTCGGTCACAGCCTCGGTATGGCCATTGCGCCCAATGAGTCCATCAGGATGGGCGCCAAGTAATGGGACATGCCCGGGGCGGGCTAAATCAGACGGTTTAGTGTTGGGATCGATTATCTTTTTTATGGTGAATGCCCTATCCTTTGGTGAAATACCTGAATGCTCTACTTCTTTAGCATCAACCGGGCTATAGAAGGGGGTGTCAGTTGCCCGATATCTGGAAGGCAGGGAGTCTATGTCCAGTTCTTTAAGCCTATTCTTGGGTAAAGCCAGACACAATAGCCCCGAAGCTACCCTGGCCGCAAATAATATTGCGTCGGCAGTTATCTCCTGAGCAGGAATGGCCAGGTCAGCCTCGCCCTCATTTTCCGAGAAGATAATGACAAAGCGTCTTTCCTGGAAGGCTTTTATCGCCTGGCTGATTCTGGAAAACATCTAATCCCCTCCAAAGCGTCTCTTTCGCTCGCTGTAAGCTTTCAGTGCTTTCTCTAGTTCCTCCACACCAAAGTCTGGCCAAAGGGCTTCAGTGAAAAAATATTCGCTATAGGCGGTCTGCCACAGCATAAAGTTTGATAGGCGGAACTCATCAGCAGTGCGTATTACCAGGTCAACATCAGGCATACCATTAGTGTAGAGGCAGCTGCTGAACCTTTTTTCATCTACCAGGTGGGAGGGAATCCCTTTATCTATTAGCCGGCGCACAGCGTCTACGAGCTCTCCCCGTCCTCCGTAGTTGAAGGCGAGAGTAAGAGTCATGCCGTTATTGTTTTGAGTCAATTCTACTGCTTTGTTGATGGCTAGTTGCAAGAACTGAGGGACCTCATCAAAGCGACCAATGTGGCGAAGTTGGACACCATTTGTATTTAGCCACGGCGCGTCTCCCTCTATCCAACCAGCTAAGAGTTGAAATAGGCTTGAAACTTCATCATGACTGCGTTTCCAATTGTCTGTTGAGAAGCCCCAGAGGGTCAGATACTTGATGCCCCTGTTTGCCAAATAATCCACAACTCGGTGCATAGTCTTTGCTCCCGCCTGGTGTCCCTCTAGTGGAGGGACATCGTGGAGCTTTGCCCACCTTCTGTTCCCGTCCGGAATCAAGGCAATATGGTTAGGCATGTTTACCATCGATTGCCTCAGCTATCAAATTGAGTTTTACCGTTTCGTTTCGTCTTATCCTAAAGAGGTCATCCAGAGCACCGGGCCATAACTCTATTGCTTCTCGCTCATCGAAGAGGGCGAAGGTTAGATAATCTTCAGGGTCAGGAACCGGGCGGGCCCGTGTGTAAGTGGTTTCAAAGAGCTGCCCATCAAGTTGACACCAAGCATGGCCATAGCCCTGATAGCTACCCAAAGCGACGTGGCCATTGGTGAAGTTCCTGAGCAGGGAACAGGTTAAGATGGCACTATCCTCACAGTCTCCACTGCCTCGCTCTATGGTCTCACTGGGGAAGCTCCACCATTCGCCAACATCGTGGCGATACGAGATATTCCTACATACCCAATCGAGGCAAGTCCAAACATTTGGACCAGTTTCCCGGTAGAGGTTTAAGATATCGGGGTTACCAGGCTGGACAAACTTCCTAATGTCATGCCATTGACCAGGATAACGGACTGAAACCAGATACTGGCTGTCTTGGTAATATGCTCTCTGTGCCAGGGCGCTGGACCTCCTAGAGGACATAATTGAAAGGGCAAGAGAAAAAAACCCGATGCCCAGGGAGGCCACAGGCAAAACTTGCCAAAAAGTTCGGTTCCATTCCTCCTCAGCCTTTATCAAAGCTACTCCTTTCGCCTGGCAGCTAAGGCAACAGCCACACCAACCCCGAGGATACCTAAGCCACCAACTAGAGCCAGGGCTACCCAGGGGGATATCTCTACTGGTGGCACTTCCTCCTCAGCTATTTTGTCCAGGTGAACCCGCAGCTCCTCCTCAGACATCCCCTCCAGGGTCTCTACCGGTGTCAAGGGGCGCTCCCAATACTCCTCGGCATCTTGGATATCTAAAATTAGCGCCTCTTTCCCCCAGGCCGGCTTGACATCCTCTAGCCCGGGCTTGCGTTTGAACTCCGCCATGACAGTCTTAAACGCCAAGGTTGCTACCACTATGACTAAAGTTATGGCTAAGCAGGCGATTAGAATAGCTGCCCAGATGGGAATACCGAAAGCTATACCTGGAGATGCCTCTGCAACCCCACCGATGGGGGTGCTGCTGACTTCTATCCTGAAGTTAGTCCACAGAAGAGGGGTTTTATCGACATACACCTTTACCTCGAGGGGGTGTCCTCCCCTGGCCCTAACCTCTTCCTCTAGCTTGTTGGCGAACTTATCCGCCATCCAGGCTGAAGGAGTGAAGGGGTCTGTCTTGAAGGTAGCTGTAGTCACCTCCTCATTGCCGTCGTATATGTAGGCGAAGTGATAGATAGTGTGCTGGATAAGCTCATAGACTGGAGGAAGTCCCACAATGTCTATGACGTCATCCTCCTCAGATATGCCTGCCTCAGAGTATTCTAAGAGCTTCACATAGAGGTCATAATCAGTGCCGGGGCTAATTCCAGAGGTAATGGAAATATCAACACTTCTTTGGCAAGAAGTAAACTCTGTAGGTGATTCGGGAAGCTCTATGCTGGCGTCGTTATGGAGGATTTCACCAAAGCCGAAAATATCCCTGCTACCTATGGACCCGTAGAGGGTAGCTGATCCTGCTAACCCTTGATAGTCAAAGCTGACATTAACCCGAAGGGATTGGCCATAGGTCAGCTCAATCCTCTCTCCAGCGAGGACTCCAACAGCTACCGGGAGTTTCTCCCCGGCGGGAATACCAATAACTTCAGGGTTACTAGGGTTACCCCTGATGACCTCTATTGAGGTAATTTGCATATCTCCCTCCAGGGGCCTAGACTTTCTCGTAGCTGGTGATTCCGAAGTTCCGGAACTCGGCTACGCCGACGACATCAATGCAGTCGTACAACTCTTGGAAGATATGAGGACGGTAAGCCAGCTTAGCCATGAGGTCGTAATCGGCGTGTGGATGGGCGGTATCAGTGACGATATCTGTCGTCACTGTGTAGCTTACCCAGTCAGACGACTCGGCGAAATTAACCAGCGGACCTAGGTTAGCCCAGATCTCGTCGAAAACTATCCCCCTCTCGCCGATGGCAGCGTACAACCGGTCCTGGATAGCTGGCCCGCGGTATTCAACCACTGCGGTAACCCGTACTGTTTCGCCACCGAATACAGTGAGCTTTTCGCCGGGTATGGCAGCTACACCCCGCTGGCCAAGCAGCGCTTTAACCGTGTTTTCCTGTACTTCAGATAGACTTAGGGTCATTTTTCTCCTCCTACTATACTCTATTATATTCAGACACCTGGAAGTCCCTGAATTCAGGTGTGGGTGGCGGCGGCGGTGGTGGCGGTGGTGGAGGCGGTGGGGCAGCGACTGTGATAACCTCTATAGCATCACCATAATAAATCCAGCCTGGCGGCTCGAATTCTGTCCCTTCTGGGTCCCAGTAGGATACGTATGCGTCAATCTGGACAGCATGCTCAGGCATAGTAAAAGACTTGCTAAATGAGGTTGGGACATCAGGTTGGAGATCGTACTCTTCATAGAAAAACTTTTGCCCATCTTTTTCCACATAAACCGCAAATAAGACAGTCACTACCAGATCATTTGTTACCACAACCCTTACGGTAACTGGAGTGTCTGGCACAGCACTATCTGGGACATCCAGTACAACTCGTTCAGGCATTACTTTTTGACTACCTCCTTCAGGAACCGCTCAAGTTCCTGAAGCTCCAGTTTCTTGTAATCCTGCTTACTCTCTATTATAGGAGCTATCTCTGGCATTTGTCTGACTACTTCCTCTAACAGCATATCAGCGCTGACCCCCATTTGCAAGAGGACATTAAGGTCACGTCGGTATGTTGCCTTCTCCTGGGGAGAGCAGCTCTGTAGATAGGTGCCCACGATACTTATGCCAGCTTCAGCCAGAGTTTTAAGGTTATCCAGCCCTGCCTTCTCGATTTCCTGCCTGATTTGGCGAGCTGCCTTGATTGTTAGAAAATGCTTAGCCGACCTCTGCATGAAACTTGTCATGCTAGCAGCTCCTCTTTCGTGTATTCCCTCCCACACGTGGGGTTAGGACATTTCAGCGGCTGTTCCGCCCAACCTGGAGGTGGGCTAAACTGGGTTTTGCAGTCAGCACATGCGAAGACTTGTGGCTGCTCCGATGCCTCGTGCTGCTGTGATGGTGTTTCTTTGCCTTTACCGCTCCCCTTAGCCTCTTCGGCAGCGGCTCGCAACGCGGAAACGCCATCACCAAGATTTTCTCTCACTGTCTGGGCCAGACCCATTAGAGCACCGTGGCGTTCATCGGCTCTCTTTTCCTCACCCATAAACTTTTTCCAGTCAATAACCTGGCCTAAATCCATGGTCATAGGCTGCCCGTCAGGACCTGTCAACTGGACCGGGAGTCCCGTGCTTGCCGGATTACCATTGGATGACTCAGGGATACCGAATATAGACCTTATCATCGGGCCGGCGTCTTTTAGATTGCTCAGGGCAGAAACAGTTTCGGTAAGCTGCTCAATCCAGGATTTAGGTTGGGAAGGTTGCCCCGGTTGCGGTATGTGGCTCATTATCTCCTGTCTTTGTAGCTCCAGTTGGGTAGCGAGAAGCTCTTTCAGCGTACCCTGGTCACTACCCTTATTGATGTAAGGCTCAAGAGCCGTAAGAAGCTCTGAGAGTTTTTCTGATGCGCCCGGCTGAGTTCCCGCCACTCCCTGGACGGTTCCTGCCTGACCGCCTCCACTAAACCTATTCCTTACTGCCCTTATGGCCAGGATATCTTTGGCATCTTGCAGGCCATAGTCGCCAAGGTTCTCACCGACTCTTACCGGCTCGTCATCGATGATGATATACTCTCTGCCTCCGGGCTTACTTGGAGCAACGCCCTTTTCCTCTTCAGTCACTGCCTTGATAAATCCGGCAAGCTCAGTTTCAAGCTCGGGGGGAATGCCTTTGTGAAGTTTGGCACGCCACGCGTTCACCCATACACTCCTCAGGTCGTCAGCGAGATCAGCTTGACCAAGGGCCTCCCATACCCATTTAACATCGTTAAAATCCCCGCTCCAAACAATGTCAGTGGCCAAGATAATCCTGTCTGCTTTTATGCCGATGCGCTGTCCAATAGCCTCAAATCGCTGCCTGGGGGTGACACCTTCCTCTATCATGGTCGGGTGAATATCCCCCCCTTCTAATGCCTTTCTACCAGCATCAGTTATCCACCAGCCGTCTTGACTGCTGCCCTCCACATTACCCGTATCCTTCTCCCTGGTCAGTTGCTTGAGAGTTGCTTCTCTTGAAGCCTGGAGTTCCTTAGCTAAAGTAACCGTAGAAACTGCCTCCTCCTTAGTCTTTAATGCCTCAAGTAGCTCTATTCTAGTTGCCATGCCGTCCTCCTCGTCTTGTCTTATAAGTGCAGTAAAGCACGAAAAAGACAATATTGCAAGACCCCACTTATAATTCGCTGCTTTTTCGTCTCGAAATGTTCACCGAAAAGCAAGCATTTCAAGACGAAGACTGGAATAGTTAAATTTCTACGCAGGTTGTCCCTGGGTGCTGTGAAGCCCCATCTCAAAGAGCAAACTCCCGCTAGGCCCCCCAGAGCCTTGACTAAGCGGTGAAATGTGTTAGAATAAACGTATGACGTGGTTTACGGTCATCTCAAATCTGGCGAGCCGCATTCCTATCGAGAAGGTTTTGTTTCCTCCCCGGGACAATACCAAAGCCCTAGAGGAGTTTGCCGCCACCATGGCAGCCCCTGTAGCTCAAAATAAAGCCCCTATAGTGCAAAAGCCGATTATTCCCACACAGGAACCAGTAAAGGCACCTGAAAAACAGACAGTAGCTACGGCCTGTGTCCCCTGCGCCCTGGGGCACTTCAGTACTTCTGCCGGCTTACTCAATGAGGCGGTGAGGTTCAAGGATGAGGGTATCACCAGTAACGAGATCCTCGACAGGGTGGCTAAGGTCCTGGAAGAGCAAAACACCCTGGAGAGAGTTGACCTCACACAAGAGAACATCAAGAGCGCGCCAGTGTGGGAACAAGAAATAGCAGAGCTAGCACTGGCCCAGAGCCGCACGCTAAGGCACTCCCTTGAGAGCTTTACCAGTATTGAGCAGATCAATCAAGCTGCCGCTGATACTTCATCCTTCTATAGGGAGCTAAACAGGAAGTGGTTCAAGCAACGCTTTGCCCACCTCGGCCCGGAGAAAGCTGAAAGGATTGCCGAAGAGGTGGGTAAACTCAGCCCCGAGGATAAGGAACGGGTCCTAAAGAGAGCCGAAGAGCTTATCGAGGAGGTTTAAGGTGGCATTATCTGATGAAGATGTAAACCGCATTGCTGAGGCTGTGGTAGAGAAGGCCGTAGAGGACGTGGGCGTGAGGGATATAATGATAGGCTCCGTAATGGGTAAGGGGGCAATACCCCTTTACGGAAGAGAGACCCGCAAAGAGCCGTGCTCTTGCTGTATCATAGACCCGAACGGACCTAATACCCCGGATAACCGAATGTGCACAACGAAGGGGGCTATCGGTACCCTGAACGACCGTGAAGAAAGGGAGTGGTGCTCTGAGATAAACATTGTCTCCGATGGTAGATGCGCCAGGGCTAGAGCGATCAGTGAGGCGGCCAGGGTGTGCAAGGAGAAGCACCCAGATGATACGGAGGGGTTCTTCAGGTGCTACATCCCAGCGTTCAGCCAGGTCACTAAATCCCCAACCGAAGTAGATCAGGAGAAGGAAAGAAAGGGATTGCTAAAAAGAGGTATTGTCGTTTGAGACTCTTAGATAAAGAGATCCCCCTGAAAGAAGCGATTTTGACTTACATAAGTGAGGTATATCCTGATATCAAAGGTGAGTTGCCTGACACTAGAGTTTTAGATGATGAGCAACTCTCGAAGCTGATTCCTGGTCTGAAAGTGTGGGCTTTCTACGATGTTCCCGGAAACATACTTTATTTTATAGGGGGTCCCTCCCCCGATACTATTGCTCGCGAACCAGGGATTGAACTTTATTATGGTGAAATCCCTACTCGGTACAGTGTCGCTCATGAAGTCGAACACTGGGCACAAGCCCAGAGGGTTGGCCCAGAACTGTTTATGAAGCAAGCAGAAAACAGAGAGGTTTACCTTGAGTACGAGAGAGCTGCTGATGAGGTAGCCTTAGCAAATGCACCAAAGCTAGAATGGCAATATTCTAAAAGGAGGTTAGTTAAATGATAAGCGAAGAATGTTATGAGGAGGCGAAGGGGTGAAGGGTGGAGCAACCAGGCGGATCGAGGACACTGTAAAAGCACTCGAGGCTGGCCAGCTGAAGAAGGCTCTCTCCCTCACTGATAGAGAAGGATTAGAGCCACACCATCAGTTTATTGAGCAGGCAGCTCGGACATGCCTTGCAAATAAAGATAATAAGGAGGCTTGTACCATGGCTATCGAGGAAGCAAAAGAGAGGGTCCAGGACACGATTACTCTCCCCATCGACGATGCCAGCCTTCAGGGGTTGGAAGAATACCTATCCCCTGAGAATCAGCCGGCAGCTCAACCTGCAGATGAAAAAACCGATGAAGAGCTCTATGAGGAGTGTGAAGAGTGCCACGTGGCTGTGACTGCCGCAAGGATCGCCGAGATATGTGCCGAGCGTCCTGAGGAAGCGGGGAATGCTTGCAAGGTCATATCAGAGAAGCTCGAGGACGAAAACACTGAGCCGACCGACTGGATAAAAGCCATGGTTGAAACCGCAGAACAGGCCCAGGGTGAAGCAAAAGTCGAGATGGTGGCGGCCGTTACTGAGCTCACTGATTACCTGGAGAGACGGGAGAGCCCATTCCTGAAGGCACTCGATGAAGACGAGGGGTCAAATGGCTAAGAAACCACCCCTGTATCCGCACGTACCGAAGAGCCAGAGGAAAGCTGAACAAGAGTCTGCATCCAAACTCGCGGGAACTATGGAAGTAAGACTATGGACCGGGACTAGGATACCCGTCTCTGATAGGGAAGAGGCCGTAAGGGTTATCAATAGAGAACTTGAAGGGTGGAAGGAGGAGGGGGACCGAATTGTGTGGTATAAGAAACAGGAGGCCGATCTTCTACCAAGTATCGCTTATGTCATGGACTCTGTTGGAGAGCTAACAGATGCTAGTGCCATTATTGTATCAAAAAGAGAGGAGATGGGTTTCCTCACAAAGGAATCCAGTGAGGTAAAAGCCAAGCACTACTATTGTGATAATACACGCCTGCACTCCAACAATGAGGTACTTCAGATTAAAACCGAAGAAGAGGATCCAAAGTGCCCGTACTGCGGTGCCGTTATGACTTATGGTAGATACTGGGGGCCGCTTGTCGCTACACAACTATAAGGGAGCACGGGGGCTTGACAAAGAAGAAGAGTCCGTGGAATAATAAAACTGCCGTCTTAAAAGACGAGTACTCTTAAAGGAGGAAGACGTAATGGCCGGTATAGCACTAACCGCAGCTGGCAATGCTATCGTCTATCCCGCAGTGCCCTGGAGCAAAAGGCTCTTCTCCCTGAAGGTCCGGAGCTTCCCTAAAGGCTCAGTCCCCCGCCACCTGGTGCAGTTTCTCTTTAAGAAGGGTGGCGTCCCAGCCACGTGTGCCAGGGATACAGCGGATAAGTCCGGTGCAGCCCGGGTACACGCGATGAATAGTTGCGTGTCCACGGCCCTGAGGAAGGGCAAATAGAGGCACATGGCCACCTCATAGAGAATTGAGTATCTGTGAGCAACGAGGGAGGGAGCAATCCCTCCCTCGTTTAGTTAATAGGGGAATAAGATGCCTAAAGAACTTAAACTCATCCTCAAGGAGCAACCAGTCGGCCGGGAAGAGACTCCCTGGCTTGATTTTCAGCGCGAGAAGTTCGCCCGGGTGGCCAGGGAATGTAAAGAGGTGTTCAAGGACTCCAAGCTCAAAGGCGCGGCAAAAATCATGGCGATGAACCAGTGGATGAGCGAGAGGTTAAAAAGTTAGTCGGCTTCTCCCGGCCCCAGCCCTTCTACTGCCGGCACAACCATAATTGGGACATTAAGTAGCACAATCTCTGGATGGTAAGTAACACGCTTCAGTTCCACATCACCCTTTGCATTCAGCTTCGATGTGTCTATAATGACATGGTCGAACCGCCAAGCGCCACCCCGAACTTTCTTATACTTCGAGCACCGGAAGGTAAATTCCTTTTTCTGACCAAGAACCACTATCTCATACTTCAGTCGGGTGATAAAAACTTCAGGAATTTTAAGCTCTTCATCGGGTTCTGCTTCCCATTGGTGCTGTTCTGCTAGGCTTACTTGCTCTGCCATCAAAGTACTCCCTTAGCTATTAGTTTGGCTGCCAGCTCTTTCTTGGCACCACTTAGGCTAAGTCCAGCCTCCCGACACATATTCCTGAGCTCTTCCAGGGTGTATTTTCCGTCCATCTCTATACACTTCTCTAATATCCCCCCTGTGATGCCACCAGGGAAAAGCTCCCCTACCTCTGCCTCAAGACGTTCCTCAGTTGTTGGCTCCTCCACCAGGATTCTCATAGCTCTCTCTCGTTTCACTGGCCGCCGGGCGTTTTCATCTTCGTTGACCTCAGCCATGAGATTCTCTAGCTCCCCTGGGTTGCCTCCACTTTCCTTTATGTTATTTATCAGGTCATTTAGCCCACTTTTGGTAAGCTTGACAATGCCTGCCATATCACCTCTCCCCCTTTTCCTTTTTAATCCGGTCATAGGCTCTATTCAATAATTTCATCGCCTCGTCATTCATTGCACCCTTATCACTATGAAAGACCCATGCCAGATTGCGATAGTGTTTTTTTACCTGCTCTAGCGGAGCATCAGGGGTTAAGCCCAAAATGGCATAAGCATGAGCGAGAAGCATAGTATCCGAAGAAGATACCTCACCCCCCGGCGGCAGCTCCCGAGGCCTCTGCCTAAACTCCTCAAGCCAAGCTGCGACCGGTTTCCCCGTTAACCTCTCAAAGGCCACGTCGATAGCCGTAGCAAACCCCACTATCACTTCGCTAAAACCAGGCTCTGTCTTACGCTTCGGTCTTTGCTTTGCCATTATCAGTAATACACCTCCACATTAGGATAGAGCTGAGCTATCTCTTCAATATCATCTCTGGAGAAGTGCTGCTTATGCTCAGGGGCAAGCCATCCGGAAAAGGAAGCGGGGTGAGGCAGCACCACGACCACATAATCGGCGACCCTCACCATCTCACCCAGGGCAACCTGCCAGTTATCCAGGTGCTCCAGGACGTGGCTGGCAAAAGTACAACCGAATTGCTTATCGGCAAATGGCAGCCGTTCCGTCTCAACATCAAGCTGAATGAAATGTGGCATACTATTGGGAGCGATATCTACATTCCCCAGGACTTCGGGCTGCTCGGCTATTATCTGCGCCTGAAGAGTCCGATGGGGACCGGCGCCAATGTTGATTATCCCTTTGCCATTGCTCAGCCTCTTGGCGTCCTCGAAGGCTACGTTTTTGGTTATTACCACGTGCCCAAGGTCAATAGCAGCGCATGCGCCTATGAAACCAAAGACAGTACCTAAAATGGCTACCAGGCTATTCATCGTCTTTATTATACCACCTGTGGCCAGGGCTTGACAGCCGCCCTAACTCGTGCTATAATTGTCTAGTATACCTAATATGTGCAGGAGGTGTCAAGTGGTCACTAGCCAACAAACAACCTCAGTATTAGAAGCCAACGAGGCACTGGAAAATTTGAGGCTCGTTTTAACCTCGCCACGACTGCGCTCGCCCGATACGCTAACCGGTTATCTGTCAGTAGCCCGGCAATTTCTTGCCTGGCTTGGTGACCAGGTTCCACCTGCCGAGATGGATCTCCGCCGCTACTTTCTGAAAAGACGGGATGAGGGAATAAGCGATAGCACTCTCAGAACCACCTTTGCCGTGCTGCAAAAGCTCTATCGTGCTAACCACTGGGACTGGCCCTTGATACCAGAGGACCGCCCCGAGATATCCTCAGAGATAAACACCCCAGCGTTTACCAGGGAAGAGGTGGAGCAACTGATCAAAAACCGGGAACTATACTCCAAAGGGGAACGCTTCTACCTGGCGATAGCCACGATCTACGCTCCGAGGCGTGTCGAGTTGGCCAGGATCAAGAAAAGGGACATAGGAGATAATACTCTCCGCATAGACACCGCCAAGCACGGTGAAAAGAGGATCCATCTTATCCCTGTTGAGATAATGCCCTATGTTGAGGCTTACCGACCCCGGGAGAACCATGTAAGAACACTATCAGAGATGTTTGGCCGGATCTGCAAGAAGGGCCTGGGAGAGAACAAAAAAGGCTATGGTTGGCATTCATTCCGCCGAACCATAGACACGCTGCTACCGATAGCATTGGCTAAAGCCGATAAGCCACTGACATTAGTCGGCTACTTCCTGCGGTGGAATCGGCACTCCACTGGTGCCAGGTTCCTGGGTACACCAATGGGAGGCGTCTATGCCAGGCCTGAGATAATGAGCTCCGACCCTTTTTTTGTTGACCGAGAGGTGTTTGAAGTCCACCCGTTCCTTTCGCTCTGGGTTGATGAGGATAAGTAAGCCCTGTAATCAAAATCTAGCCCCCTCAAAGCTCTAACTTGACCTGTAAGCACCTATGGCCTCACGCCTGACAAGCGAAAGAGGGGGTGTCGCCCCTTCACACAAAGAGACTAGCCAGTGAGCTAGTCTCTTTGTGTTTAATTCAATATCAATTTTAGCTTCAAAAAATTATTTTTCAAAATTTTTCAAAAATCCCTTGACAAACATTCTAGTCTTGTGATACTGTGTTATTGAAGCTAGATTGACTACTATTATAGTAGTGTGAAACAGGATAAAACAGATAATCTAGCCTAGACTCAACTGATATGACTTCACTGGACTGTGAAGCTAGTCAGTCACCGCAATTTAACAAACACCACCACCCGACAGCCAAAAACCCGGGATTTTCCCTTCATATTATAGGTGTCGGGGTAAAGCTACAGAGTGAATAAGGCTTAGTCCCGAAAGCGTGTAGCCTAGTGGTCAGAGAGCTTCAGAGCCTAGTTCGGGGGGGCTATCCCTTATGAGAGGTGATTATGCCAAAACTCAAAGATACCCCCCAATACATCAAGAGCCTGCTACTCCCGACCACCAAAAGCCCGCAAGGGCGGAGAGTGTGGTCAATAGACCTTGAGACTGTGTGGCTGCCGTTTTTCACAGCCACTAACGCTATGGGCGATACTTCTATCCCTGTTGACGCTCTTGGGTGTCCGATACGCTTAGCTTACGATAAAGACGGCTCTGTTAGGTTCGGCAAGACTGGCAGACCTGTTTCCAGAGTAGCCAAGCCCTTATCTGATAGTGTTACCCTTATTCGGCAGAACTTTGTCGCTAACCTTCAGCAATATGCCGAACAAGTCGCCACCGAGAGGCAAGAGGATTACGCTACACAGGTGGAATTGGCTCAGAAGGCTGGTCTGCCGATTATAGCCCACGACAGGGCAGAACTTGACAAGGCTGTCCAACTCCAACTTGAAGAGGCTATGCGTCAAGTCCAAGAGGAAGTCGCCCAAGAGGAAGCCGTTCCCCCCGAACACGAACCCGAACTGGTAGCCGTTAGCTAATCGGGAGCAAGCCCCCCCGAACTAGGCTTTGAAGCAACAAAAAGAAAGGGGGACTTCGGTATGACAAAAACTGAAAGTCTGCCGAAGTGGGCTACCCTTGACCGCCGAAATGCCTTAGTTCAACTGTTTCTGTCTAGTGGGGGGTTTTGTGTCTATGGTCATAAAAAGTGCCTTATTCCAGAGCATCACTACTACCTTTACACAGAGTTCCTTATCAAAGACTGGAAACAGTTAGACAGAGAAGATAGACTAGCCGACTGGCAAGCTGAACGCAAGGCTATACACAATCTTGGCGAACAGCACTATCCCGTCTTAGGCAGGTTCAACGCAATATCTAAGGATATTTATGCTAGTAATCAGCCACTTTACTATCTTGAAGGTCAGTCTGTTAGCGGTCTAACCCTAAAGCCTTTTGTCAAGGTCAGGTTAGCGTCAAGTTATATGCGACTGTTTGTTGACTTAGGAGAAGCTCTGAGAGAAGTCAGCAAGTCAAAAAGGCGTAAGGCTATCAGATACGGCAAGCCTTTACCACAAGAGACACAAGCGATAATCACGCTTAAAGTTATAGAAGCGGTCAGAGATTACATAGCCCACTAAGGCGAAAAGGAGAAAAGGCACTCCCTACAAGGGGGTGCTTTTTGTCTATTTACCGCTAGTTTACTCAACGGGCGATATTGTTTGTATCGCCCGCTTTTTTATAGAAACCCTTTAAGGAGTGGACTTGAAGAGATGAACATATTCACGCAAGCCAAGCAGCTCCTGGACAAAAAGGATAGTGGTGCTGAGCTAACCGAGGAGGAGCTCCGGTTGATAAACACGGCGGTACTTCCGCTGATGGTGGAAAACAACGGGCTCTTCCCCGACGACATCACCATAAGAGAGGGGTTAGAGGAGCTGGCAAAAATGACAACGGAGTGAGTTCCGTATCCGCAAGAAATAAAGTAGAAAGGGGGTGAAGCGTGTCCAAACACGCAGACATGGCCATCGATATCTTGCGAAAGACAAACGATGGCGACGACCTAGACCCATCCGACCTGAAGTTACTGGAGAACGCCGTCAATGGTTTCCTCAATGAGCGGGGCGAGGCTGCCTTTGAAGCCTTCTACAACAACGTGATGAGTGGCTATAAGAAGCCATGGTTTCACGGAGTTAAGAACCTGACGATCAACCACTACGGTTATGTGCGCTGGAAAGGCATTATAGTTGAGCACTATAACCTCTCAGTGGCTTATTCTGCCGAGTTGAAGGCACAAGCCCAGGAATTGGGGAGGCGGTGTCGTATCCTGGAATCAAAGGGGGAAATACCAACCACTCACAACGCTATCTGGACATGGGAAGACTAAAGAAAGGAGATGAACAGATGCTGGAATTCTATTCGCTAAAGGACGTGGGGAGGGATGACGGACAATCTCACGTTGAGGTCAACCAGGTGAAGGCTGTCTGCAATCAGTGCGGAGCGAGTTACGATGACGTCGAGAGTATCGAGCTAGCGAGGAAGTGGATTGCAGAGGGATACGCTCCGTGTCCGAACATCTCGTGTCCCGGGCAACTCACGATTATTTAAAGGAGCGGGTAAGCTCAGATTAAAGAAAGGGGGTTTTTATGGCAGAAGAAAAGAAGGAGCCTCTATGTAGATTGGGGCGTTGTGTGACGAAAGGCTCCAATTACCAAGGCGGGGACGAAACCGTTATCCAAAAGCTTAAGGACGGTATCTGCCCCATCTGCGGAGGTGCCACAGATAAAAAGTATTTCAGCCAGTAACATTAAAGAAAGGAGGTTCAACATGCGAGTCTTTGTTTATGACGACAGAGAGTTCCCCGACCCGGACCCGAATATGTCAGTCGATGAAGTCAGGCAGTCGATGGTCCACTTCTTCCCTGAGCTGGCGAACGCTGATACCGAGCAGAGCAAGCGCGGTGATGACGACATTATCAAATTCACTAAGCGCGTAGGAGTCAAGGGCTAAAATGAGCGAATCGGAGAATATAGAAAGGGTTATTAGTTCTCTCAAGAAAGTCCCCGAAAAACATCTCCTGATAATCGAGCTGGCCAACAGTGCCCCCAGGAAGGACGGAGAGCTTGACTATGAGGAGCTGGCCGGCATCCAACCGGAAATCAACATGGCCATCGCCGAGGCGAAGATGTACGGCACTCATACATTGAGGGCAGTGGACACCTTAAAGAGACTAGACGCTCGAGAAGAAAATGTATGACCTTGAAGCCCTGAGATACTTAAACAACCAGGCACATTTAAGAGCCATTGCTCTTGCTAACGAGGACAGGTCACCCTCAGTGCAGGTAGATGGAAAGACGAAGGCGGTTATTAAACCGCCCCCAGTCTTTCCGCTATCCATCCTCGCAAGGAAGCTTCTGGGGGGGCCTCCTTCACTAGCATACTACATCGAGCTTTTTGAACAGAACGAAACCTTTACGGGATTTCGTGACCTGGTGAGAGAGTACCTGCCTGAGTATGAAGTCAACATCATGGCGGAGGACCTGAACAATCGCGCCCAGAAGTTCATGCACTTCTTTAGCAATGAGTTCTTCCCGCTCCGTGAATACATGGTGGATGACTTCACCATCGGCGACCTTCTCTACATGATTCCCACGCAGCCGATAGGCTTCTCCTACGAAAGCTATCACATGTTTACGGACTTCAGAGAGGGTTACATTCTTGCCCTTTCACTGATAGCGTCCCCCTGGGATGAGGAGCCCCTCGGTATGGACGATGAAGATGAAGAGGACAGGATGCAAGGCGGGCGGGTTCCTATCCTTGAGGTGGTAAGCCGGTTGGTGGGCGAATGGCTGGCCCGTTTGATACCTGATAATGGCTGGACAGTTGAAGACTTGCGCAGGATGACCGTTGGCACCGAGTTCGAGGGGTTAGGTGACTTCGCCGATTGGGTGCATGGTACCACCGGCCTTTACCATCTCGACGCCCAGGGTGAATCAATCGAGATGGGTGAGTCGATAGATTGGAGCCGGGAAACAGTCGATGACCTGACTTACGATTGGCACATGTCTTCTGAGATTTTTGACAATATTCATCGATTAGCACTCCTGCTCGAGCAGGACTCGGAGAGAACCTTCAGGAAGCTCCTGGGGCTACTGCTCGATAAACAGGATCTAGTTATACCTAAAGAACAACTGCCCCTACCCCTTGATTAAGGCGAAGTCTACAGAAAGGAGGTGATAAAAAAGATGGTGGAACCAACTACCTTTAACTGGGCTGTACCTGATGAGCTCGGCGTCCCGCCTGACAAGTTGCGAGCTCGCCTCGACTTCTATCATCAGGCTGTAGTGCTGAATCTCTATGACGAAGAAGTCGCATCTACCAGGTTAGTCTCAGCAATGGACGTGGCCCATGCCCTGTCCAATGACTTAGCATTCGGTACAGGATTGCTGCCACCGGGAACTGTATGGTGGAGAAATACTCGAGGCGGGCCGGTATACGCAATCTATGTGGAGCCAAAGATATGGAAGATCGCCCTGCAGCTCAATATCCAGAAGCCCCCGCGGCGTTTTAACCTGCCACTACCCGGCCTTATCTTCCTGGCTACTCCAGGCAGAGCGCCGTGGGTCTTTGCGGTGAAAAAGAAACCCACAAAAGATAAGGACGACGTCTATAATGCCCCCCTGTGCAACATCCATGAAGACGGACGATCCTGTGCCGGCACTAGCCAGTATCCCACGAGGGCCGCGGATATAGTGCACTCCTTCTTTACATCTTTCTTCACCGAAACTGCCAATTTGAGAAACAGATCCAAGCAGTACCCGAATAACATCGTCCAGCTCTGGGAGTCCCTGGATAACAAGAAGCGTTTCCCGACCGGAGACCTGGTCAAGATTGGAACAATAAAAGACTTAATAGATATGGAGATGTAACAGGTGAAAATGGTCGGTTACCTGGTAAATCACCCTGATGGGTTAATTGGAGAGTCAGGCGTCTATTATAACTACATACTGGCATCCAACGGCCTTTTCATCGAGGCCGAGAGCCCCTTAATCGCCGCCCGGGTACCAGTTACCGAGTGCGAAGTTAGAGGCTTGGCACCCATGAAGACTAGGGTTAGTTTGACATATGGAAGTATTCCGCAACACTTCTTTGACCTGGCACTCGATACCTTCCTGGCGGATCCTGTTAATGAGCATTACGTCGCCGTGATCGCCTCCGCCGGCTACCACTTCTATGTACCGGTGCAGGACAGGAGCGGAGGCAGCGTCGTCTATGAGGTGGGAAAGTCCGTAGTGCTCGATCTCCACTCCCATGGCCACATGCGGGCCTCTTTCAGTGGGCAGGACAATAGAGATGAGAAGGGGCTGAAACTGTACGGAGTTATCGGTAATTTGAACGCTACCCCTGTGGTTAAGCTCAGGGTCGGAATATATGGTTACTTTAAAAGCCTGGAGTGGAAGGACGTCTTTGACGGCTCGCTGACAGGGGCAGTGGAATATGAAGAAAAGGAGGTGATAGCCGAGATTGACCTACACTGTATTACCGAACCATATGGCGGAGAACTCAAACATAGCAGTCGTGGGCTGTGGTGGGACCGGTGGTTTCGTCGCTGAAGGCTTATGCCGCCTGCTCCACGGCAGCGACATACCCATATTACTCATCGACCACGATCGGGTTGAGCCGCATAACCTGGTAAGGCAAAACTTCTACGCGGGCGACGTTGGCAAGTTCAAGTCCCAGGCCCTGGCCGAGCGCCTTTCCCGTCAGTTCGGCCGGCGCATCGGGTTCAGCGTCTATCCCTATATGCATGACCTTGTTGGTGATGACCTCGGCGGCGGTCTAACCACCCTCGCCCTCAGGGGAATCATTATTGGCTGTGTAGACAATGCCGATGCCAGGCGAGCCATCAGCGACAACATGGCGTTATCCAACTGGTGGCTGGATGCCGGCAATGGTCTTTCCTCGGGCCAGGTCCTACTCGGTAATGCCAACCGTAGGGAAAGCCTCGAGGGGTCGTTTATCGAGCAGTCCATGCAGGTGCAGCGATTGCCAATACCGTCATGGCAGCTGCCCAGCCTGTTAGTGCCGCCAACCATAGAGAAAACCGCTACCCTGGATTGCGCCGAGGCAGTCGCTGCCGAGGAGCAGGGGCCGGTAATCAACCAGGCCATGGCCATGCTGGTACTGGAGTTCGTGCACAGGTTGCTGAAAGGCACACTGACCTGGATGGGCGCCTATATTGACTTGGAAGCCGGCACTCTTCAGCCGGTGCCAGCTGAACCCGAGACGGTGGCCAGAATCTGCGGGGTGAAGGTCGACACCTTGCTTATACAAGGTTGCTCGATAGGCAACCGGTACTCACTGAGAAGGAGGTAATATGATTGTTAATTAGTAGGGGAAACTTAAAATTAGGCTCCCTGCCGAGTTTCTCCCTACCCGTGATAACTACCTGCCCAGGTAAGACGTCATTTTGTGAACGGTATTGCTTCGGGCTTAAGGGTAAGTTCACGATGCTTAATGTCATAGATTCTAATGACCGGCGCCTTGACGCAACCCTGAAGAGCGACTTCATAGATATCATCATAAAAGAGATACGGCAGACCAGGGCTCCCGCTTTTCGTATCCATGTAATTGGCGATTTCTACATCGTGGAGTACATAGAGAAGTGGATTGAAATAGCCAAGGCACTCCCTGCCGTCATATTCTTCGGGTCTACCCGCTCCTGGCGCTGCGACTTCTTGAGCGAGGTTATAAAAAGGTTTCGGGATATGGAAAACGTTTACTTGAAGGCAAGTGTTGACCTGACCGACACCCTGAGCCCGCTAGGTTGTGGCTGGAATCTATGGTCCGTAGAGGGCAAGGGTATGACATGCCCGCATGGTGTAGGCAAGGTTGCTAGCTGCTTTGTCTGTAAACGGTGTTGGACCACGAAGGAACTCGATGTGACATTCAAACTGAGGTGGGGTGACCCGGCCGAATACTTGACACCCAAACTATTCGACTAAATATGGAGAAAGGAGGTGTTTAATGCAGGAATCGGAAAGTGTCGATGAGATACAAGAGCCAACTGGAGAATCGGACGATGTCGGACCTGAGGAAGCAACCGCTGAACCAGCTCCGGAGACGACGGAACCCAGCCCCCAGAAGCCGGCAAACGAAATGAAGGTTGTCATCATCCTGAAGGATGACAGAGCCATGGTGGGAGTCCAGTCCCCTAACTGCGACCCGGTATACAAGACCATGGAAGGCTCCCTGGCCACGGTGCTGAAAAAGGTGCCGGCACTTGTCGCTGAGGCAAAACAGCAATGGGCAGCTAACCCCCTGTACCCGAAGGCGGATTTGCCGAAACCGGCCCCCAGTCCCACCCCAGCTCGTACCCCCCCCGCTTCAAGTGCCCCCAAGAAGTCCGCCCAGCCAAGCTTCTTTTAGAACACTGCCGAAATCTGGCGCCTGCCGAACGGCGCCAGATCCGCCGGGGATGGCCTCCCGGCGCTGAACGATAGGCAGGCCAGAAAGGAGGTGAAAAAGATGGATATACAGGTTGCTAGATTCAGAAAGGTGTTGGGACTCCTGAAACCGGTAATCCCCCGGAAAACAGCCCTGCCGGCACTAACCCATGTCCTACTCAAGGACGGCAAGGCTGTGGGCACTGATATGGAAACCATGGTCATCATCCAGGTACCCGAAGCCGATATCGATTGCCTGTTCCCCTATGCCGATGTGGTCAAGATGCTCCAGTACGTTCAAGGCTTGGAAAATCTACACATTGAGCCCAGGGACGGCAAGGTTACTATGTCATGGTCCGACGGCAAGTCGACCTTCAGCACCAAAGACGTAGAAGAATTCCCTAACGTGCCTGAGTTCGTGCCGAAGGTTGAAGCTGACATCGATATCGATACCCTGATCCCTGCAATGTATGAGGCGATGGGCTTCGCCTCTACCGAGGACTCCCGGCCAGTACTGCATGCGGTTTCCCTGATCCTGGGAGACGAGGTTGCGGTCGCCGCAGGCGACGGCTACCGGATGGCTCACAAAACTCTACCCCTGTCTTTCCCCCAGGAAAGTATCCTTGTCGTGCCCCTGGGCTCCGTAAAGGCCCTGAAGCTGCTCTGGGATAAGACGCCGCGTACCCCGCCGGCCTCCGATTTCCTGATACCGGTAATCATGGCCAAGAAGCGGGCCTCGCTCGCCCTCGATGGCGAGACGGGACTGAGGTTTATCTTCGGCGATTCGACCACAGCCATCGTTAAATTGCTCGATGGCTCCCCGCCGGATTGGCTCAAGCTGATGCCGAAAAAGGAACCGGTGCTAAAGGCCTCGGTCATGGGGTCTCAGCTGGAGCTGGCAGTACGTCGTGTCCACTCAGTCGCCAAAATGGGGACAAATGTTGTCCGCCTGGCGTTTAACGATGACGCGATAACTGTCTCGGCCAAGTATGAGGACCAGGAAGTCGAGTCAACGGGTAAGATCTTGATGTCGCAGGGAGCTCCGAACAATGTGGCACTTGATGCCAGCTACCTCCTCGATTATCTGAAGGGCAAGGAAGGTTTAGTGACTCTCTCATGGGAGAGCCAGGGATCCCCCATACTCTTCAATCACCAGAAAACCCCGACGGTCCTTATCATGCCAATGTTCGTTGAGGCAGCCGAAGTGAAACCAGCCCAGGAACCGGAAGTGGAACCAGCCCAGGAACCCGAAGCGGACCCAGCTGAAGAACCCGAAGTGAAACCAGCCCAGGAACCGGAAGTGGAACCAGCCCAGGAACCCGAAGCGGACCCAACTGAAGAACCCGAAGTGGAACCAGCCCAGGAACCGGAAGTGGAACCAGCTCCGAAGAAGCGGACGCGAAAGTAGTAACGAAATGCAAGGGACAGAGCCGGAGGCGTGGGGCATCATGGGCATGCCCTTCGCTTCCGGCGGGAGGTGACAATTGAATAACCCCACAGTTGAGAAAGGCATCTCCGACATTGTTGGTGCCTTAACGGATCCTATTCTTGTCTTTCCTGGGGGATGGGGAGACACCCTTCCCGACTGGCTAAAGAACGCCATCACCCTGGAGAGACTGGTCATGAATATGAAGGCACTCAAGGGTGAGGAGATGACCGGTACGGATGCCGAAGCCTGTGCCTATCTTATGACGGCTTCCTTGACTCAGCCGATGGATAGCGACTGGACTCAAATCTATCTCTATATCGCTGGCCAGAGCTATAACCGATGGCGAACAAAAGAGAGCGGGGTAGAAATGCCGGAAGATATCCGAGTGGACTCACTCCGCGATGACCAGCTGGCGGATCTCAACCGCCTCAAAGCCTGGATATGCCGGAAGCGGACTGATATCAGGCTTGACCGAGACCGAGCTGACCGGCGCCAGAAGAAAGAGGAAGCGGCAGCCGAAAAGAAGACACTGCGGCCGACATTGTTTGATTTCTAAACCATATACAATATAGTAATATACCAAGGGGTCGGGGGTTCAAATCCCCCGGCCCCTTTTTTGTCTTCTTAACAACAAAAGCGGTCAATATGCGTCATACATTAAGGGTGGGGCTCGCCGGAAGTCAAATGCTGCTCCACCGTTCCATAGGCATCAACGGTATAGTAGTATGAAGTCGTGTTCGCGGCGACATAGTTGACCGTTATGTTGACGCTGTTGCTGGCATATACATCGTGAGTGTAGAGCAGATAGCCGTCCTTGTCATTAGCGCCGTATAGAAACCCTTCCCGGTCTCTTGTCTTATTAGCGCTGCCGGCTGCCGTTGTAGAATCGGGGAATGCCCCCATTTCGTTGGTAGACGTCTGTACCGGATTGTGTATTGTGGCCAGGTTGTTATCAATCATCATGGCACTTACCGCTGCCTGGATGTTGGCCAGCTCGGTGTCTTTCGCCTCTTCTTCTCCCCGGCCGATGAACCTCCCCACATTGGGAATGACCACCGCTGCCAGCACGCCAAGGATAGCAACCACAATTAGTAGCTCAATCAGGGTAAAGCCCCTCTCCCCTCTTTTAGGTAGTCTCATTTTTCAGCCTCCTTTCTCCATTTATTTTCTATGATAAGCTTGACCGTCACCGTCCCCAATCACCCAAACGAGTGATTTTAAGCAATGAAGGCTCACCCATATGGGTGATTTTGATTATACCATATCCCAGGGGAGGGGCAAGGTACTAAACCATTCGCCACCTCGAAAAAACGCCTAGATTTCGATTCTGGTGTGTTTAGCTTCAGAAAAATAGTGGCAGGACAGCTCCCCCGCCGGCTCTCAGGCGTGGGGGTTTCTTTTTGCGCTAGAAACCAGGACTAAAAATATTGTGATGGGGGGTATTGACAAAGTTTCAAAGGTGTAATATAGTATTGCTTATGGAGAACAGAACCGGAGAAGATACTAACCTGGTCAATCTCTCAGAAGCTTGCCGGCTACTGGAGATTAACTATGTAACCCTTTGGCGCTGGATAAAGAAGGGGAAGGTTGCCCCGGTAAGACTCTTAGGGATGCCTTTCCTAACCCTTGACCAAATCGAGTCTCTGAAGAATAAGAATAAATAATTAAACCACCGGTCGCTCGGTGGCTTAATTAAAGATGGTACTGAGGCTGTGCAAACCTTAACCCTCTTGTTTTATTTTAGCACGCTTTAAGCCTCCAATACAAATTGAATAAGGAGAGCGATGGAAGGAATACCTGGGCACTCTGAAGAGGCAGGACGTGAAATTTCCAGGCAGCTCGGCATCGACCCGGCCAGAGTGCTGAGCATTAATATCTTTGTGTTACATGGGACCTTAGTCGTCAAAACGCTAGATGGAGATAAAGACCGTGCCTAGAGAACAGTTTCCTTTTGAGTGTAGATTCTGTGCCTTACTAGAACAAACCAAAGACCCCCTACCTGGGGAAGTAGGCCACTACCGCTGTAGTGCTGGGATATTCGATGTTCCCGTGCCTTCTGGTGGCACTGTTCCTCAGTCATTTGCCTGGAGTGGAATCTGGAGTCCGAACAAAACAGTGGCAGCAGCCCAGAAAGACTGCCCTCATTTTAAGCTACATCCCCAAGTATTGCTGGTGGGTAAGAGCGGCAGACCGATTATGACTAGAAGTGGATACTGAGAGAATAAACAGTTGGTGATACTGTGGAGCGTGTAATAGGAGTTATACGCAAAGGAGATGGAAAGATGAGCCATTGGCTCATTTCCCGAAGGGCTGGCCATGAAACAGCGTAACTTGAAGAAGCTGAATAAAATGCACATCTATGCCCATCGGCGTTTTCATGATGCCACGCCGGGTGTTTATTGGCTGTGGTGGCTTTATGTAAGAACAACTATCCAAAAGCTCATAGTAGAACTAAACAGGAAAAGCAGTTGAGGAAGCTCAAGCGTAGATGCGTATAAGCTACATTACACGCAAAGGAGTGGAAATATGGCGAAAATAAAACAAAAGAAGATGAGACTCGGGCTCGATCCTAAACGGCCACACCAAGAGACGGTAATAAACATTTGCTACGATAGTACGGACCGGCGAACTGAGTCATACCGGAGACCGATTCCAAGCAAGCGTTTCTATATAAAATTACCTCAAGTTGTAGCTGACGCCCTAGATGAAACCGATGTAAGAGGAAATGATCAGGAAGACGTTGTTAAATTATTTGAGGATGCAATTGAGAGATTCAAGAGTCTTAAGAAAGAAGTCAATTGGGTAATCCTCTACGATATCAAAGTTGGCCCCCATCCCAACGAAGAGAAAAAGAAGGATTACTGGTACTCCCGCTCCGGTATTGAGATAAGAGTCTGGGCAGGAACCTATCAAGAGACCGTAGCCATTGCTGGCGATGGTGTCCGCCGCTTCTCATATGAGTATATTGAGAGTTTGGTTAATTTCCCTGGGACTGGCAAAGATGGTAGTAAAGGCCCCACAGACCGTGATGGGCTACGTTATGATCGCCAAGTCCCCTGGACAGAACAGAACGAGGCTTTCTTTGTGTGGATCAAGGAGCGCATGACTGATCTCGTCGCTCATCTGGCCGCACTGCAAGAACCTGATACTCTTATCGAATCCATTAGTGCCGGCAGGCTATTGCCTTTTGGTGGCTCATCCCAAGAAATTAATTCTGTGCGTATAAGCTAAATTACAGGCAGAGATTAAGGAGACGAGGAGGTAGGAGATGCTGAAAGATTATAGGGTCGTTGTGGCTGCCGGCGAGACATTTGCCCGCGGCAGTTCCCCCAGGGTGGCCATAAACCGGGCTCTTGAGCAACAATATGCCAACCCTTCCAGATTCAAAGGTGCAGATACCAAGCTGGATTACCAACTAAAGGTCGGGGAGACTCTGGTAATCAAATGCACCCGGGTAAGCTAATGACTATGCGTACAAGCTACATTACACGCAATGGAGAAGAGAATGGAAAGTGAAAGGGCATTAGATATAGCTTACGAAAATGAACAGGATAGGCAGGAGTGGGAATTACAGCAGTTCTTGGCTAATTGTTGCCACTGGCAGCAATACGATAGCTGTATAAACTCCCCCTGCCCATATTCCAGTTACGAGGGGTGCCGACACCCTGACCTTCCTAAGAACCTACGTAAAGGAGGTAGCCGTGCCTAGAATAGAAGAAATGTACGCCTTTATAGTGGAAGATACCGGTCCCGATGATGAGGGAGTTATAGGAATCCAATCACCCCCGGGGAGTGACGGCATCAAACTCTGGCTGCCATTAGTGGGCGCTGATATGTCCAGGATGGATTCACTAAGGCCAACAGCTCTAGGGATAGGGCGCCAGGTCGGAAAGCAGGTCAAGCTTGTCCGGTTCACTAACCGTGAAGATTTAGAAATGCTACAGTAGTTAGATACTGTGGAGCGTGTAATAGGAGTTATACGCAAAGGAGATATATGCTTGACCACGACGATGAGCAAATCATAAAGGACGCAAAGGAGGGAGGCGCCGTCTTGGTTACCTGGGACCGTGTGGTACAGCTGGCTGCCGGTGGGATTACGCCCTACGAGGCGCTGGACCAGGCAAAGGGAGCCGGTACTGGAACCAAGGAGGCCCAGGCCGAGGTCTCCCGATTGCGCACGCTCACGCCAGCTGAGCTCACGGTCATGTCTGATGCAGGTAATAAGACCTATGAGCTCTTTCGCCAGCACATCAAAGTTAGTCCGAAGTTAGCCAAGTTTATACGGCAGCTACGTGTGGAAAGAGACTATTCATGGCGAACGGTCGCTCGATTCTATTCCGGGGTATGGAGTGCTCCTTGGGGTGGCAACCAGCTCGCGGGGATGGTTATTTGCGAGAAGGCGGCGGAATTGCTGGGTGAGGATTTCCTCCAGCCGCCATGGAACTAGGCCAGCGTATAAGCTACATTACACGCAAAGGAGGTAGGTGAGAATGCTAAGAGTCACTTTTAAGGACGAAGGCCAAGATTTCCTTGAATGGGATATCGAAAAAAGCATCGTTATCGCCTGCAGGCCCTTCCAGGAATGGCTTTGGAAGGGCACTAAGGTCCACAACAGGATAATCCGCCCAGGTGACCTACTTGATATCACTGGCTCAGATGGAGTTCGAAGGACAATGCTCCATCCGGTCGAAAGTATCACAGCGGCAGTGCCAGAAGTAGCAGAATGAAAGGAAAGGAAAGAGCAACCATACTTAAAATAATCTGCGGCTGGTGTGGAAAGGATATGGGTGAGAAGGATGGCCAGGGTCAAACCGGGATCACTTCGGGTATGTGTGAGCAATGCTGGGAGAGGCTCTTTCCAGGTAAGCCTTATCCCGGGGAGAAAAGTAGCGGTGTCGCGGCGTAGAGCAGTGGCCAGCTCACCAGCCTCATAAGCTGGAGGCCGTGGGTTCGAATCCCACCGCCGCTACCAACATAATTTAACCCTATTTTGCGAGGTGCGTGGATGCAAAATAGACAAGAACTTATACAAGAAGGTCGAAACCAAGTTCTTTATCTCCTTCTCGCTATCGGGGACGAGAATGTCGCCCATGATAATTTCCACCCGGACAGAGCTCACTTCCTGTTCGAGGTTCGCAAAGATATGGTAAAACGGTTGCGGCTTAATGCTCCCCACTACCCTTCTTTGGGAGGATCCTGGCCGAAGGAATATCCTGACTTTGAGCAATATAGTTACACCCCTGGGTGAATAATAATACTGGCCGGTTCGGAGAGGTAAAGAATGACTTCAAGTATACCGATAGATGATCTTGATGAAGAAACAAGGCAAAACCTTGGTATTACTCTCCCCCCCTCTTTTGGTGACGTTGGGAGCAACCTGCGCGTCCTCAGCAAGGTTTTCAATGCAATAAAGGACCTGAATGATGAAGAAGCCCTGCGGGTTCTCCAACAGGTGCAAATGTATATAATCAGCCGTAAGAATACCCCTGATATAGAGAGCGTGCAGTTACCCGGTGATGGCGTGCCTGAATCCTATGCTCCTCCTATTGACTGGGCGCTTCAGGTGGTCGCCAAGATATACAAAGTGAAGCCGATAGAGCTAAAGCAGCGTAAGCGGGATGCACATATAGTTGAGGCACGACAGGTAGCGATGTATGTGCTCGGCATGACGAATAAATACTCGTTTACATATATCGGGCAGGCTATCGGAGGGCGGAGCCCGGCCACCGCCACTCATGCCTTTAATCGCATAGGCAAGCGGGTCACGGCGGACCCAGACCTGAAGGATAAGGTAGTGGAAATCCAATCCCTAATTGGGGGAAAATAGCTGAATATTAAATCGCTAATTAAAACAATGGAAAATGTGCTTTTTTGTGGAACAAATAATAAAGGGATTAAAACGAGCCCAAACCGAGTATTTCGCATTTCTTGTGGAACATTTATTCATTGATTAGGCATATTTATTGTGGTACTATAAATCGATAGCGCTCTTTATCTTTATCTTTATCTTATTCTT
>Ga0209977_10000121_pt1 | contig 29333 bp, 17 predicted proteins | sample SumtaG_2_FD_183113 | JGI IMG/M metagenome (GOLD analysis project Ga0209977, IMG submission 183113) | Deep subsurface microbial communities from Indian Ocean to uncover new lineages of life (NeLLi) - Sumatra_00607 metaG (SPAdes) (version 2) | ecosystem: Environmental > Aquatic > Marine > Oceanic...
AAATTCGATCACGCAGTTGACGGATTCCTCCTCCTACTAGGCGGATGGGATCCGATCTATTATGAGGAATCGAGGAGGGCTGCTCGAGCGCCCAGACCGGAAACGTCCCCCAAATCTCCAGCGACGGATTGGGAATCCTTCCGATCTGAGGGCAGTGCGTGGATGCCAACCAACTGGCGGAATAGAAAGGAGGAGTTGACCCGATCACCATGGGAGAAATAGATCAGCCGAGGAGGTCCATCCTTCGATCAGCGCGGGAAAAGGCAGCCAAGTTACTGTTCCCCGGCATGGCCGAGGCGCTGGATAATTACGATAGTTTAGCGCTCAGACTTCAGCGCGTCACACAGCAACGAGACAAATTGACACAGGACGTGGGGCTCTACAAGGGTGACCAATGGGCTTACCTAGCGGTCGGGGATATGAATCCAGACCTCATCGATTTCTCAGAATACAAGAAAATGTTGAATGACGCCCAGGTAAGAGCCGGCTTCGATCTTATAGTGATGGGCGTGCTTATGAAGCCCTGGAAAATCCGGCATCCTGACAAAGAAGTCGTGGAAACGCTCACAAGAAATCTTGAAGGACTCATCTATCCAAGCTTCAGAAATGCCATGAAGGGGATGATCAGCGCCATTTCCTATGGATTCAGCGTAACTGAGATCGTCTTCGAGGATTATAAGGGGAAATGGCTCGTTAGAACCACAAATGGTTTGAAAACGCTCAATCCAGAATACATCAAATTTTTCAGCGATCCATTTGGAAACTTGAAGAAAATAGAGGAGCGCATAGGTGGGAGCAGCATAGATCTGCCTCTAGATCGGATGTTGGTTTGGAGCCACAACCGCGAATTCGGTAATTGGTACGGCGAATCGCTCCTGAACGCGTGTTACAAAAACTGGTTTATCAAGGACGCCATGCTCAAATTCGCCAACATTGGTTATGAGAGATTTGGAAGCCCCATTCTTTTGGGAATCGCGCCCACGCCGGGAGATATGGATAACGTACTCGATACCATAGAGCATCTCTACGCCCGGAGCCAGGGCGTCCTCCTGAAACGACATGATAAAGATCCTACCGCAATCGAAGTCATCGAATCGAGGCGCAGGCAAATGCCCTATGACGGCTACATCCGATACCAGGACGAAATGATCTTGCGGCGTATGCTAATAGGCCAGAAGCTTTTCGAGGGCGGCGGGGGAGTCTATGGACCCAAAGTACCTTTCGACATAATCCTCATGCGCTTCGAGGATTTCAGACTTGAGCTGACCGATGTGCTCAACCAGATGCTCGCATTCGTGGCCGGATTAAACTGGAATCTCGAAATCCCCCCGAAGCTTACCTTCGCGCCTCTGACCACCATGGACATGGCAGCTATCAGGAGCACGATAATGGAGTCCATAGACAAGGGAATCGTCTCACCGGATGAGACCTGGATAAGAGACGAGCTCGGCTTCCCCTTGAGGGAGATCAAGAAAATGATGGCCCCACTGCCAGGCCGATTTCTAGCCGGTAAACACGCGGAATGGCTTGCAAGTGGGTATAAGAAGATCATCATCGGGACGAAGCCCTACGGGAAATACAGCGACCAGCAGATCCACATAGTGGGCGAAGATGGGATCCACGGGATCATGGTCGAAGGCGAGGCCAATGGGCCCCTCACCAGTCGTGTGAGGGAAAAATATCGTAATCTTCACAGGATCTCCTCATCAGAATGGGGGGCTTGGTGGCCGGAGACGACCCAATTCTGGGTCTGGCAGCCTAAAATCGTGAAGAGATTCGACCCGCCGTTAGACTACGACATCCCCGAAGGTGTTCGAGTATACATCAAGCGGGTCGTTCTGGATTCAAATTCGAATAATATGGAGGTATGATAATGCCGTTTGGACCGTATAAGAGTCATTCACACTGCGTTAGAGTGGTTAGCCACAGGAAGAACCCCCCCACAGATCCGCATGCCTATTGCAAATGGATTGAGGAGAAGATCGAGAGTGGGGATCCCTCAATCTCCATGTTTGCGGGCAACGAGGAGGCTCTCTTCGCCCTCTATCTGGGTGAGACGACAGGTATCATGAGCCTTCTCACCGAGGAACATGCGTTGAATCTCCTCGATAATCCCGAGCTCTTGAAAAGTGATTCGAGGGACCGGATCGTCGACGATCACAGATGGACCCATGCGTGGGTCAAAGCCGAGAAGCCCCCGCTCTCGAATGGTCAATTGAGAATCCTTCACAGCATTTACGTCAGGGAATTCAAGGAACGCGGCCTCAAACATAATACTCCCCTTAAATTTGGCTCAAAAGCACTCATGCCTGTCCTGAGGCTGCTTACCAAGCAACATGCAAACGCGATACTGAAGACGCCCGCAACGCTCAGAAAAGATCCAGATTCGTCCATCATCGACGATCATCGGTGGATCCACTTGTGGGCGAAGGCTCTCGTAGACAAAAAGAAACTCTTCCTGTCCCGCGAACAGCTCGAAAAACTCCATAAAATCTACGTAGAGGAATTTAATCGGCGTGGTCTCGACCATAAGAGCCCCCTTGAATTCAGCGTCATGCAACTGATGAGCCCAACCTTCCAGGAGATCCTTAAGAACCGAAAGGCATTCCTGATTGATCCTGAATTCATTGATTACGTCGGAAGCTCCATATCCGATAAGCAAGCGCCCCGGGACGTGGATGTGGTTTTCCGCAGTGGCGGAAAAGGCGTATGGGATGACAACTATCTCAGTACGATGCCCTCTGAGCTGAGAGATAAGCACAGCATAATATGGTCGAAGGTCGGTCCCACAGGGCCCTATATCCCCGGATATGAGCTTTGGGCGATCCCGAAGAAAGATCTCTCGGTAAAGCAGCCAAATTACAAGCTCAGTCCCCTCGCAGGCTTTCCATTGCCAACGGCTACGAATTTAGATGACATATGCGATCTCGCCGAGGACACTTATTTCCTTGAGCCGAACAGGGGCGTGAGGTTAGCAATTCACCGTGACGGACCTGAAATCATCGCGTTTGACAAAGACGGCGATGAGTATGCCCTCCCCGATCCAGTAATCGAAGCCGTTGCATCCATAGAAGATCCGAAATCCTTCATAATTGACGGCTTTCTCTCTAAAGCCGACGATCAACCGGTATTCCACATGATCGATATGCCCTGGTGGCGGGGCACAGAGCTGATCCAGCTATCAGCGGAAACCCGGCGCGTCTTCATGCTAAAGTTGCCCGAGAGCCTTCACCTCAAACCATCCCTATACCGATTCTTCAACGACAGACGAGACACAGTTGACTTCCTTCGGGGCGGAGATCGCGACTACATTGTAATCCCGGGCTCCTCACATTACACGGTATCAGATGAGCCCAATTGGCGCCGTTTCAATGTGGAGAAACTGGAACTCGCCGCAGGTTCCGACGAGGAGATAAAGAAACTAGTTGATTCCGGCGAATGGGAGGACATGAAGGCTGGTACTCGCTTCAAGCTTATGACGAAGCGTAAACGTGTCGATGTCCTGTATCCCTTCGCCCAGCTCAAGACAACCAAGAAAGGCTACTCTGAGCGCGAGATCTTCGGTTTAAAGTCAGTGCCTGCCCTAGCCAAGAGTATCTTCAAGGTACCTAACAAGCAGGCTATCGAGGTAAAATTCGACGGTTTCCGAGTCCAGATTCACAGGAAAGACGACACAGTAAAGATCTTCACGGAAGGCGGACATTCCGTCGAGGAGAGGATTCCTGGAATCGCAGCCTCCGTCAAAAGTCTGCCCGTCAAGGAAGCGGTTTTCGACGCGGAGATAACACCCTACGATGAGGAACTTCACACCCTCGGACGACCCGGAGCCGCACCGGCACTCGCAGCACCAGCTTTCGCGAAGGGAGCGAAGAAACCCGTTGACGACAGCCTCTGGGCAGCCCACGTCTTCGACCTCCTGTACATAGACGGAGAGGATATCCATGATCTCCCATATGAGGAGCGAAGACAGAGGCTCCGAGGAGTAGAGCTCCCCGTCAGAGATTTACCCAAGGAGAAGGACGATTTCCGCAATCATCTGTGGGAGAACAACATCCACTGGGCGACCAGCGCAGAGCGAATGGTAAAAGCCTCCGAACAGGCGGCCAGCGTCCAAGGCAGCGAGGGCGCTATGTACAAACAAGCAGACTCAAAATACAGGCTCAGCGGGAGAACTCCCCTTTGGTCCAAGATGAAGCATACTTTTGAAATTGATTGCCTCGTCGTCGGCACCATCAAGCCACCAAAACTGCCACCCGATGTCGTGAATTATATCGGTGCCATAGGACCGGTCAGCGGCGTGAAGGAGGCTGAATCCGCTCCGCTTGAGACGGCGAAGGGCAAGAAATTCGTGAAATACAAGGGAAAGATCTACAGCGTCCTCGGAAAGACATTCAACACGAAGTTGAAGGCAGACCTCGGCGACATTCTCCGTGTGAAGGTGGCTAACATCCGGAAAATAGCCCCCAAAGTCTACCACTGGTTCCACCCTTCGGTCCTCGAAGTCAGGGAGGATAAGACGACCCCAGATCCCCTCCGGACGGCTGAGACGATCCGGAAGACGGGCTTGAAGCGGATGGCGGAGCCCCAGGCCTACTTCGTGGATACTCGCTATGGACTCGAATCGACGCTCTCCGCCTCTTCGTCACCTTGGATTGCCCTCTCGAAGGCAGGAGAATGGGACTATGTCCTCAATAACGAAACCCCTTGGTTGAAACTCAGGGAAGAGGGCATAGAATCGATCACCGGCACGAGCATAACCCGCGAGCTATTAGAAGGCCTGATCGAGGATGGCATGATCTTCCATTGCGAAGAGGGTGCTACGATAGAGGGGGGGACATCGGCGTTCTTGGAGGAGCCGGACCTTCCCACGGAGACCGCTGTCAATGTTAACGAGTTGAGAGCGTTCTACGCTTCAATTAGATGCAAACCGATTCCTCATCTGAAACTGGACTGCGGCGCCCTCATACATTTGGAGAAGCCGATGCTTTTCGCCGATCCTTACCTCACCTACCCGGATGAGAACAAGACTTGGAAATTCGTCCTTCAGTTCCACATCAGGGGATTGAGCGTTCACGCGGACTTCAGATCGGAGATAAGTAAGACCCAATTGATCGGATGGACATGGGACCTCGGCAAGAGCCTCATAAAGCCGATGCTGAGAAGGGTAAAACCCGCAATCCTCGCCCAGGTCGGACTGACGAAACAGCAGATCGGCTCAATGACGATCATCGAAATTTCGGCAAAGCTGAACTCCACCGCTGAAGGCAAGAAACTCAGGAAAGCCCTCTCACTGAAAACCCAGGACCTAACCCCGAAACAACTGAAGACAATGTCTTGGGAGCTCTGGCGCGAGGAAGTCGAACCTATACTCAACGATCCAAAGAGGAAGATCCTCACCCAGAGGAAGGCTCCGGAACCTCATGAGTGGCTGAAATACGAAGGCGAGATCCCGGCGGGAGCAGTCGGAGCCACCGCGGAACTCGAGGGCCAATTCCTGATAATGGATGAGGGCACAATCGAATATGGAGCACAGAAATCATATTATCATGAGTATTTCCTCCACGGTAAGCATCTCAACGGGAGATTCTTCGTCAGGCGCCTAGCGACTAGGCCGAAGTGGCAGGTTAAGCAACCCTTCGCATGGATGACATTTAGAGGCAAACCGATGGAGAGACCATACACTATATCGAAGCGTGCCGTGGACAGGAACTGGATGCCACCGAAGGGAATATCGGCGATACCGAAGGAGATCAGGCAGCAGATTCCTGAGGAATATCAGTACTGGCATAAACCGAATTCCAAGAAGGTGAGGGATGACCTCGTCGAAGCGATGAGGAATCGCCAGGTCTCGATCAAACTGCAGAGGGGTTTAAGATTCGCCGTCAAACGAGTCTGGCACAAAGGCCCCGAAGTGGTGCGGGGCGTCCCCATAGTCCGATACTGGATCATAATTCACGATGGGAAAAAAGTGCTCGATGCATGGGACTTCGGTCAGAGCCACGATCCTACTGAGGAAGACCGGATAACCGCCAGGAGAAAAAGCGGACGCGGGTTAGAGGACCTGATAGCGACTACGGGTGATATACCCGCCGACCATCCAGCCAGCCTAACGAAGCGATTGAAAAATCACTTCGATACGAGCGACTCAGGTAGTACTCAGATCATAGCGGACAGCAATAATTTCGTCCGAGCCAAGCTGGACGGCAGGAGGATGAAAGGCCTCTACGTCTTCATGAAGGAAGATCCAAGCGGCGAGATGTGGATCTTCCAAAAATCGGAGCTACCGAAACCAAAGAAAGAGATGCTCCTCAGCTCTCCAAATGTTATACATCTCGCAGCCTCGGCCATAAGCTCCAAGCTTGTCGGGGAGCTCCTATTCATTGGCGGCGTAGGCATTAAGCCGGGTGAAGTCATAGGCATGGACGGCAAACCCGCCTATTTCACCGCCAGTGGTATAGAGAAGTTCTGGCCTTCCATGCACAGACAGCCGATCGTGGCTATGCACGGCGACCTGAAGGGCGACGTGATCGGCTTCGTCAACAAACTTCATTTTGACAAGAAGAAGGGCTGGGGCATCATAGATCAAGGGATCATCTGGCACCCGATGGGAATCAAGCTCATACTCGAGAAAAAGCTCCCCGATTTCAGCATCGAGGTCATACCCGAAACCATATGGGACGCCGAGCACAAACACGATCACGTCATCGGCGGACAGTGCATTGGCCTGAGCGCGGTGCCAAAGGGAGCCTGCGCCACCTGCAATATCGATGCAGCCGTCATGGGTCAGATCAGGGTATCGCCCGGAAAAGTCTTTAAATTCGGACTGCCCGTCGAGGAGTATCTAAACCAGGAATACTGGGAGGTAGGTAGGAGCACTCAAGATTTAGCTGATGAATTAGGCCGCCCACGTAGCACCATAGAAATGTGGATGGAAAAAGCGGATATCCCCAGAAGAAGCCTCGAGGAGGCCCGCCAGCTTCGCATGATTAGGGATAATCAGGTCAGGAAGTTTGGGGGTCGCGCTACCATAACCGCCCTTGGCACAGGTGCATTCACCGACATATCGAGGGACGATTGTCCCCAGTGTAAGGAAGCCAGGGCAGGTGGAAAGAGCAGGCGCAACCACACAGCGACGTTCCTCAGCATAGGAAATGAGCACCTGCTTATCAACGCTCCAAAGGGTATATCTGGAATGCTTGGCCTGAAGAGGATCAAGCCGAACTACGTTCTGCTCGAGCATGTGCATGATGATGCCATGGGAGGCCTTCATGAGCTAAGGCCGCTGAATCCCGTGGTCTTCGCAACGAAGCCGGTATGGGATTACCTGAGGAGGCACTATAGAGATCTAAGTGGCGAGGGAGGCAGATACGAGGACATCTACCCCTTCAAGCGGTACATTATCAAGAACCGGCCTTTCCGCCTAGGACCCTTCAACGTGAAGGGCGTGAGGGTACAACACGCGAACCCCGGAGATCCGAAGGCTCTAGGTTTCAGAATCGATATTGGCCCCAAAGTTCTCTGGCATTGTAGTGGCGTCTACAGGATCCCCAACTATAAGAAAGTGCTCAAAGGTGTCGACATATTCATTGGAGACGGAACCTCGTTGAAACGCGAGATTGTGCAGAAACGAGGAAAAACCGCCTACGGTCATACCAGTATCAAGAAACAGATCAAATGGGCGAAGGATGCCGAGATCTCACGGATCTACTTCACACAGATAGGTCACGTAGAAAAGACTCACGCAGAACTCGACGACGTCCTCCGAGAGATGGCGCCCAATGCCCAGGCGCTCATCGATGGGGGCGAGATAAGTTTAGGAGGCTCCGCCCCAGGGGCGAGACACCCCACCACCATGGCCAAGGACCTGCTCGAGGGAAAACGGAAAATAATGGTGCGGGTCAAGCCCTATTCCGAATATGCGAAGCAAGCTATCTACCTCCTCGGTGAGGATGAGGTTCTCGGGCTCTATGTGGAAGGTTATCCCGAGGGGCCCTATGACGCTGCCAAAATCAAGACGGAGATGCGCGATGAGCACGGGATGAGCGACGAAGAATGGCAAACTCAAATCGGCGACGCCGAAAAAGTATGGATCTACAGACCACGAATCATCGAGAAGGCCGACTCCGTTAAGAAATATGATCCACCTAAAACTGAGACCTCATTCATACATGATGTCAAAATAACCCCCGAATAGTTAAGCCCAATGCAACCGTTTTTAAAAATACCCCGCAATTAATACTGGGGATGGCCGAATCTTCGTTGGTATACGAGGAACTACGCGCGCGTAAGAGTCCACGCCCTGCCTCAGCCGTTTCGGGAGGTAGCTGATTGGGCGAGTTCACGGTAGGATATACCGGCTATGCCGGACATGGCAGTGGTGTCAATAGGATCAAATATGATGCCTTCACGCTGCCGAGCAAGGGCATCCCGAAGAGGGCGTATATCAAAACCTACCAAGCGGGTGGACGTAACTTCAAGGTAGCCATCTACAATTCGGCCTTAAATCAACTTCTAGCCGAGTCAGATGAGGGCACCATCATCGGTGGTGGCGTAGTAACCTCGGGGCCCGCCTACTTCACGGGAGCCCCGACCCTCAACCCGCAAACCATAATCCTCGCGCAGAACATGACCGGGGGCAGATATGGCTTCGGAGGGGCGGGAGGTGGTCAGCACAAGCATTATGTCTATACCTACGCGAATCCCTGGCCTGGCACACTCGCATCCGGAGCCGCGCTAAACGCCAGACTCAGCGTCTGGGTCGTATTCGAAGAGTTATTTGATTCATCTGCGGAATTGAGTTGCGCATTTCAGGTCCCGAGTTCGGGGTCAGCTGAACTGCTCGGCAAGGCCGAAGTGGGACAAAATTCAGTAGATCTCTTTGGCAAATTCGAGGTCGGGCAGGGTTCCGCTGAGCTGCTCGGCAAGGCGGTTATCAGGCATGTGGGCACGCCCGTTGAGCTTTTGGGCAAGGCTGACATCAGACATTCAGGCTCCGCCGAACTTCTGGGCAAATTCGAGGTCGGGCAGGGCTCCGCTGAGCTCCTGGGTAACGGCATAATCAGGAACGTGGGATCCGCTGAACTTCTGGGCAGGGCTGAGATTCAGGGATCGGGGACCGCTGAACTGCTGGGGAGATTCGAGGCTCAGGCCACCACTGAGCTTCTGGGCAGGGCACTCATCCAACACTCGGGCTCCGCTGAGCTTCTGGCCAAATTTGAAGCTCAGGCCACCGCTGAGCTTCTGGGCAGGGCACTCATCCAACAATCGGACTCCGCTGAACTTCTGGGCAAGGCCGAAGTGGGACAAAATTCAGAAGATCTTCCCGGCAAAGGGACTATCCAACAATCGGACTCCGCTGAACTTCTGGGCATGGCCGAGGTCCAGCAATCAGGGTCAGCCGAACTGCTTGGGACATTCGAGGCTCAGGTCACCGCTGAGCTTCTGGCCAAAGCCGAGATTCAGCAGTCGGGCTCCGCTGAGTTGCTTGGGAGGGCCGAGGTCCAGCAATCAGGGTCAGCCGAACTGCTTGGGACATTCGAGGCTCAGGTCACCGCTGAGCTTCTCGGCAAGGGGATTATCAGGAATGTAGGCTCCGCTGAACTACTGGGCAACGCCGAGATCAGACAGCTAGGCTCCGTTGAGCTTCTCGGCAAGGAGATTATCAGGCAGTCGGGCTCCGCTGAACTCCTGGGCAAGGCCAAGATCCAGCATTTGAGTTCTGCTGAGCTCCTCGTCAAAGTCGAGGTCAGGGGACTAGACTCCTCTGAACTCTTGGGCAAAGCCGTTATCAGACACGTGGGTACACCCCTCAAGTTGCTTGGCAAGACCGTTATCAAACAGCCAGGATCAGCCGAACTGCTCGGCAAAACCGAGGTCCAGCAATCGGGCTCCGCTGAGCTGCTCGGCAAATTTGAGGCTCAGGTCACCGCTGAGCTTCTCGGCAAGGGGATTATCAGGAATGTAGGCTCCGCTGAACTACTGGGCAACGCCGAGATCAGACAGCTAGGCTCCGTTGAGCTTCTCGGCAAGGAGATTATCAGGCAGTCGGGCTCCGCTGATCTTCTGGGCAAAGCCGATGTTCAGCAGTCGGATTCCGCGGAGCTCCTGAGCAAGTTTGAGGCTCAGGTCACAGCGGAGCTGCTCGGTAAGGTCGAGATCCAGCAATCGGGGTCAGCTGAGTTACTCGGGAAGGCCGAAGTCCAGCAGTCAGGCTCCGCTGAGATCCTGGGCAATGTTGAAATCAGACAATCAGGGTCAGCTGAGCTCCTCGGGAAGGTCGAGATTCAGCAATCAGGATCAGCCGAACTCCTCGGCAAGGCCGTAATCAGAAATATCGGTTCCGCTGAGTTACTGGGCAAAGGGATAATCCGACACTCAGACTCGGCTGAGCTTCTCGGCAAGGCTATCATCCGACACTCAGATTCGGCTGAGCTTCTTGGCAAGGCCGAAGTCGGTCAGAACTCCGCTGAACTCCTGAGTCAGGCTATCATTCGACAGTCGAACTCCGCCGAGCTACTTGGCAAGGCTGAGGTCCAGCAGTTAGGGTCCGCTGAACTGCTCGGCAAGGCCAAAGTTCAGCAATCTGATGCTTCTGAACTGCTTGGAGAATTTGAGGCTCAGGCCACAGCAGAGCTCCTGGGCAGATTCGATGTCGGATACGGCTCCGCCGAGCTCCTTAGCAAGGCCGTCATCAGGCATTCAGTCACCGTGGATCTCTATGCTTTTTTTGAGAGTCAGGCTTCGGTAAATCTGTCGGCGAAATTCCAGGTCACACACTCGGAAAACCTCTTCTCCAAGCTATGGATCAGACACCCCTCTCGGTTATGGACGAATCGGCGTTACATCAATGGGGTCGTGGAACTTGACGAAACCGAATTAGATGACGCTCTGCTCGAATACGTTATCGAGGGGGTTATGAATGATATCAGATCCCAGCTGATTAGCGAAGTCATGCTGGTCTACGATTCCTGGACGGATATAACTAAGACCCCGAAGCTGATCAGGAGAGCCACAACTTATGGGACGGTAGCAAGCCTCTACTCTCGAGATATCAACGACCCCAATCGCCGCATAGTCCTGGGTCTGAGACCCATGAGAATTCGAGCCGCCGAGGTCAGGTCAGCCCAGGAAAGGGCAATGGATTACTGGGAATCTCGTATGGAAAAAATGATGAGCCTTTACCTGACCAGCGGAGGCCGCAGGCTCATGATCGTGGATACCGAGGACGAGGAGGCCGTCTTCAGCATGGAGGATATACCCTTCTACTCTGAAGACCCCTACAAGATCAAAATCAGATAATCATCGCACGACTTCCTGTCGGTAGCCCTGTCGGTATCGGTTAAATAGAGCTTAACCGTTTTCTACGGTGGGAGAAACACCTTGTCCGAAAATGGAAAAGGTAACGCAGAAGACATAATTGAATTTGACATACTGGATCTCGATGAAGATAAATCGGGCTCCAACAAGATAACAGAACTACAGAGCTTTCTGAAGGAAACCCTAGAGCCAGACAAATACTCCGACGCCATGAAGATTCTCGGCATCACCGACGACATGTCCAATATCGAACTCCTCGAAGCCGTCACGCTTCTTCTGAAGAAGAATGAGGAAGAGGAGGAGATGAAGGCCGCCAAGAAGAAGGCCGAGGAAGAGGAGGAAGAGGAGGAGAAGAAGAAGGCCGCTGAGAAGGCCACGACCCTCCAGGAAGAGGAGGAGAAGAAGGCCGCCGAGAAAGTCGAGGTAGAGGTCGTCGAGGATGACAAGAAACCCGTCTACAAGGACTTCATGGATAAATGCATGAAGGCGGGCAAATCCATGGCCGAGTGCGCCAAGGAATTCAAGGAAAAATACCCCGCACCCAAGAAAGAGGAGATAGCCGAGGTTGAGCAACTGGCTGCCGCGCGCGCGCAGGACGAGATCGAACTAGCCAAGAAAAAGAAAAAGGACGAATACGAGTACCCCGAGAAGAAGGCAAGCGAACTAACCCCAGAGCTCCGCAAGGAATTCGACGAACTGAAGGCGGAGGCAGGCGAGCTATCCAAGGTCCGCGAAGAATTCGACGAACTGAAGGCGGAGGCAAGCGAGCTAACCAAGGTCCGCGAAGAATTCGACGAACTGAAGCTTGAGCTACTACGTCTCAAGGAGGAGAGACGCCTCGCCGAGATCGCTCAAAAGGTTGATGAGCAGATCGATGAGAAGCATCTAGCCCCCAAACAGAGGGACCACGTGATCAAGCTGATGGCCAAACTTCCTGTGATGTACCATGACGAGCTTTTGAGCACTTTCGCGACGCAGAAATTCAGAGGTTTCGAAGATGTCGGACAGACCGATGTCAGACGACCCGGCGAGCTCCCAGAGATAAACGAGGAAACCAGAATGAGACTTCTAAGAGAGCACGGAATCGACGATCTTATCGACGAAAAGGGCATGAAGAGGAGGGCTAGCTAATGACTTCGCTTCTATACAAAGGGGTGGGCTGGGACATGTACGATCCCAGAATGACCCTGAAGGGAGAGGCTGGCGAAGACGATATCGAAGTCGGAGCCTGTTGCTGGATTAGCAGCACTAACGGAGAGATCTACCTCAGCGACAACGCCACGTCCATAATCCACGGATGCGCCCTGACGAGCGCAGATGATGGCGACGAGTTGGTACTCGTCACCCACGGACGCCTAAGGGTAACGGACTCTAACACACCGGGCCTCAACGTCTACGGTCAACGTAATGCTGGAGGCTCCGCTCCAAACGTTAGGGTGTCAGGTGCTGTATGCGGATTCTCCGTCGAGAACTACCTGGTATTCGTGCACATCGACTCCGTGAGTGCAACTTAGGTGATATGAAATGCCTGAATATCTGACCCAAACGATATCGTCAGCGGGATACGATAGACTGGTTGACCCCAGCTATGGTCTCCTCACCTCCGACGACATAGACAGCCGGATGCTCTACAAGGAGTTCCAGCAGGGCGTCCAGATGTACAACGAAGTCGAGTGGGGCCTGCTCAAGAGGTTCGTGAGGGAGACATCGAAGGAGAGCGTGCGCATCTGGCAGCGAAACATGGAATTCGTCACCGCGGCCGAGGGCTACCTTGAGACATGGCAGAAGATCAGAGCCACCGAGATAATGCTTCCGCTCGAGGACTTCGAGATCGGTTTCGCCTTCACCAAGAAGGCGATCCAGGACGCGACGGCCAACGAGCTGAAGGAGACACAGGGAGAGGCGCTGCGCGCCGACCAGAGGCTCATGGCGAAGAGGTTCTTCTACAGAACCCTGACCAGGGGCGCAGGAGCCGCGACGACGAGACCCTACGCATCCCAGGGCTGGTGGGACGGCTATATGGGCGCAACCAACGCGGACGGCGCCGCCCCACCCTCATGGAAAGGAAACACCTTCACCAATAGCCACGACCACTACGACACGACGGGAGCCGCGGACCTCGCCCTTAGCGACTTCAGCGCGCTTAAGAGGGAGATCAGAGAGCATGGCTACTCGGGCCCGCTGTTCCTGTTCATGAACTCAGAGCAGGTCGAGGAATGCGAAAACCTCGCCGGCTGGACATCGGCGATGACGCCTAACTCAATCATCGAAACCGTCGCCACACAGGGCTTCGAAGTTATCAAGCAATTCCAGGGTTTCACGATAATCCAGGACGACTGGATCACCGAAGGTTATCTGATGGCTATCGAAGCGAAGATCAGACCGATCACCATGAGGCTGCCCCTCAACAAAACGGCTCAGGGATTAAAGCTCTGGGAAGGCCCCTACTCGGCCTATCCCCTACAGGAGGCCTACTACTCCCACCGCTTCGACATGGCCGTATGCCACCGAGGCGCGGGAGCAGTAAGAGAGATCACGACAGACGCATCCTACTCGAATCCAGACTTCACGTTCTAATCCCCTTGAAAAGGCGGCCAACCCGCCGATTTTGTTGAAACGGTTGGAGGGATATGGGCCCGGAGACCGCCCCTTAAGACGGATACGGACCTCTCTGGACGCTCCCCGCGGAGAGACAAAATGTGGGGAGAGAAAAAGAAAAAAAGTTAGGAGGAAAAAACCAAAATGGTTAAACCAAGCCTGAAGACAACGAGCTTCAAGCATCACCCGGTGTATATTCAGAAATCCCTGCACGTGGATAACCCCTTCTATGGGCCTAAGCCCATGTATCAGCGCGCCGAGGTCATACCCGGCGGGGACTGCGAAGCCGTTCAACCCGCTGAAGGAATTTGGGCTGAAGACGCCAATGGGGTATGGGATATTACCCCCGACAATGCCAATGAAAGAGTCGGCGATGAGTCTCTTATAATGACCCAGGCGGGCACAGCGGCGGACGGCAGCATCTACCTTCTCCTCAGCTCACCGATAGACCTCAGCTGGGCGAAATTCGTCGGCTTCTGGTACAAGGGCGCGAACGGCGTCACATACGTGGCCAACGATATTGATTTCTACATTTTCACGGCGGCGGGCAACTATGCCTACGCGAACGCCGCGCGATACATGAGTGCCATGGCATACACTGAGGCGGGTACAGCCGTCTGGCACTACGCCGAGTTGGACCTCGGCGACTTCACCATGAACTCGGGCTATGAGACCGACATGCTCGAGGAGGTCTGGGGAATCGGATTCTGCTCGCGTAACCTAGCCGGCGCGGTGACCATGGAGGTCGACCAGATCGAGTTCTACACCGTTGGCACGGGCCTAGGCCCCGCCAGGGGGCTGATCGAGTCCATGCCTCTATACGACGCCATCCACGCGGAGAGGGGCTACGGCATCGCCTGGAACGAAAACTCGGGAAGAGTGGACGTAAGCACCGCTAACGACTACGCGTTCGCCGGCATCTGTACGGGAAACCCGAGCAGGACCAGACTATCAAAGGACGGCGCCTCAGGCGCTACTAGCATAACTGTGCTAGACGCTTCACTACTAGAGCCAGGGTACGCCAGTGTCGGAGACGATGATAGTGCTGCATCTCAGCACACAATCTCCGCCGTGAACAAGGTCACGAGGACCGTAACGATCTCCACTCTCAATGCGGACTATACCGTTGCGCAAAACGCCTACATCTGCATGGAGGGCAACGAGGAGGGCACCATACGGGTCGATGTCCTGGTAGACGGGATCGTGAACGTGACAGCGAGCGGAATCGTCAACCAAGGATACGGCGCCAAATGCGCAGCAGCGGGCAATGTTCTCACGCTAGTCGAGTGCGGCCTCAACGAGGAGGGCAGGACGATAGGCAAATGCATGATACTATGCGCAGATGAGGAAGACTTCCCCATAAAGCTGACGGCGGATGCACGCACGGCATAGGAGGACCAGATAATGGTTAAACCAAGCCTGAAGACAACAATCTTCAAGCACCACCCAGTATACCTTCAGAAACCCCTGCATGTGGACTACCCCTTCTACGGGCCCAAGCCCATGTATCAGCGCGCCGAGGTCATAACCGGCGGTGATTGCGAAGCCGTCTTGGCCGATTGGGCTGAAGACGACAATCTAGTATGGGATAGGACCCCTGTCGGCTCAGGTCGGGTCGGCAGCGACAGCATGCTGATGACCAAGACGGGCGCCACTGTTACGGACAGCAGCATCTACCTTCTCCTCGACGCACCGATAGACCTCAGCTGGGCGAAATACGTCGGCTTCTGGTACAAGGGCACGGACAACCAGCCCTATTTGGCCAACGACATCTACTTCTACATATTCACGGCGTCGGGCAACTACGCCTACGCGAACGCCGCGCGATACGTGGACCCCATCGGGGTCTACACGGAGAAAAACCCTGCCGTTTGGCACTATGCCGAGGTGGATATCGATGACTTCATCATAAACACGGGCTATGGAGCGGACAAGCTAGAGAAGGTCTGGGGAATCGGCTTCTGCGCACACGGCATAGGCGCCGCGGAGACCATGCAGGTCGACCAGATCGAGTTCTACACCGTCGGCACAGGCCTAGGCCCCGCGAGAGGCCTCATCATGTCTGCACCCCTCTACGACGACATCTACGCGGCGAGGGGCTACGGCCTCGCGTGGAACGAATTCTCAGGAAGGATAGACCACAGCGCCGTGGACGATTACGCCTTCGCTGGCATATGCACGGGAAACCCGAGCAGGACCAAACTGTGGGCGGATGGCGCCTCAGATGCCACTAGCATAATAGTGGAAGACGCTTCACTACTCAGGGCAGGGAAAGCCTCGATCGGGGACTCAGCGACTGGTCCGACAGAGCACACAATCTCCGCCGTGAACAAGGTCACAAGGACCATCACGGTCTCCGCCCTCGCGGCGAACTATACTACTGTGCGAAACGCCTACATTGCCATGCAAGGCAACGAGGAAGGCACCGTACGAGCGGACTTCATGGTGAATGGAGTCGTAAACCTGGAAGCCGCGGGGGAGGTCCTTCTAAGCTATGGCTGCACATGCGCGGTCTTGGGTAATGCGCCTTTCACGGTAAGCCAAGTTGCCGCCAGTGAGCATGGCCAGATAATAGGCAAGGCCGTCACGGCGGCTGCCGGAGTTGGTGAAGTCTTCCCCGTGATACTGACGACCTGCGCGTATGCAACCGGACACGATGATGCTGAACTGCTCGGCAAGTTCGTGGTCAATCAATGGCAGGAGGACCTTCTCGGCAAGTTCGATGTGGGACAAGGCTCAGCTGAACTGCTCGGCAAGTTCACCTCCAATCCATAATAACCCCCCATGGGAGATGTGAAATGCCATATATCGTCGAGAAGGACTACGTCGGGGGCACATACCTTACTCGGAACGCTGAGGTCGACGCCACAACCCTCTACGTAGCGGATACGACCTACATCACTGCAGGTGTAGCGCCGTTAGGAGCCGCTACAATCTATGATGATTCCGTTCCCATCGATCCTGTTACTGGACTCCGCGTGAATACGGAACCCATTAATATAACCAGCAAGACACCGACCGAAGGCCCCGGCACCCTAGAAGTCTCTGCCCTCACAAGGAGCTACACGGCACAGCTCAGCGGAAACCTCTACCAGACGGGCCTCGCGATCAGTGACCGCGTTGAATTCGACATTCCCATCTTGAGCCGCTGGTGCAAGATCGCCCAGATCAAGATCGTGCAGCAGACCGCAGGCCCAATGGACATCTCCTTCGAGGTCTGGGAGGAAACCCCCATCTACGAGGGAAACCGGATCGAGATGCATAAAAACGTCATCAGGCGTAACATAACGCTGACCGCCATCAAGGGTGGCTGGTATGGGGAGAGCCTCGTCAACAACCTGATACTCTACAAGGATAGGGAGGATCCCGGCGAGGAGCGTGAATACAATCTGCACTGCGCCCTCGTCAATGAGTCCGAAGGAACCGTCAGCGACTTCCACATGCTCTTCAAGATAGCCGATATAGGGGAGCTGGTATAATGGTCACGGACATAAATCAAGTCACCGTCCAAACGGCCGCCGTTAGAGATGCAACTCGCTGGCCCTTCCAGCGCAAGACCTTCTACGCTAGGGGATACCACTGGGCCTTCTACATGAGGGACGGGGACCTCCGTTGGCGGAAATCCGCCGACGGCGTAACATGGAGCACCCCCGAGGCCACCATAAAACCCTCAGGGACAACCCTCACCGACGGCGGGGAATTCTCAGTCTGGCTCGACCGAAGTCAGGAACCCGCACAATACGTACATATCGTGTATTCCGATGAAGATGGGGATTGCCCCCTCTACTATCGCAGGGCCAGCATCGACGCACTCGGCGATCTCACATGGACAGACTGGCAGCAGGCGCTAGCAGCAGATCTGCTTAAAGCCTGGAAATACCCCACGATATGCGTCGACAACACCAGTGGCCGTCCGATCATAGGCTACCTCGAATACATCCTAGCCACACCCGCAAACTCAATACCGAGAGCCATAGCCTCAGACCAAACAGACGGTACATGGAACACCGTGAGCAACAAACAGCTCGGCTCAGGCCTCCATCAATCCTACATCGTCTCGGTAATTCCCTACGGCGGCGCCAACGTAATGGCCGTCTACGTGGGGCCTACACTCGAAATCAAATACGACTTCTACAATTTCGCGGCTTGGGATGGCGAAGCTCTTACAGGCGCCACTATGGGCGCAGATTCAACCAAATTCTCCATTACAAGCCAGCGTGAGGGCACAAACGCCACCCTAGATCCTAATAGGGTTCACATAGCATTCTGCGATGGAGATGATAGACTACGGCATATATCGATCGACGCAGGAGCGGTTACAGCAGAGGTAACTATCTTTGATCCCACTTCCAGCTGGTCGATGGGCCCCGCCATATCCACGCGGATATTCGGAGGCGATGACAACCACTATCGAGCCCTCTATGTCTTCTGGTCCCCCTTCAATCAAGACGAGCCGGTAGCCGATTACGTCTGCTACAAGAAGAGTCTGGATGATGGCGCTAGCTGGACGAAGGAAGATGGAAGCGCAGGCGTCGAGCAATGGGTCAATGAAACCACAGAGGGACTGTCCGGGACTTTCGTCCTCAACTCCTACTTCGAGGAGCAGCACCACCTCTCGAAACCCGAAGGATACCTAGGCGTCCTATACACGAATAAGGGCGAGAGCCCCGACTATGTCAGGTTTGCCGGCCTCAAGTTCGCAGATCCAGATGAGGATCTACTAGGTAACGCCGTCATCAAGAACATCGGCTCCGCTGAGCTGCTGGGGAGATTCGAGGCTCAGGCCACCGCTGAGCTACTTGGGAAATTCGAGGCTCAGGCCACCGCTGAGCTACTTGGGAAATTCGAGGCTCAGGCCACCGCTGAGCTACTTGGGAAATTCGAGGCTCAGGCCACCGCCGAACTGCTCGGCAAATTCGAGGCCCAAGCCACCGCTGAGTTACTTGGGAAATTCGAGGCTCAGGCCACCGTTGAACTCCTGGGCAAGTTCGACGTGGGCCAGAGCAGCCAGGATCTGCTCGGCAAGGCCGAGATCAAGAATACCGGCACGGCTGAGCTCCTTGGCAAATTTGAGGCTCAGGCCACAGCCGAACTGCTCGGCAAATTCGAGGCCCAAGCCACCGCTGAACTGCTGAGTAAATTCGAGGCTCAGGCCACCGCTGAGCTGCTCGGCAAGGTCGAGATCCAGCAGTCAGGGTCAGCTGAGCTGCTGGGGAGATTCGAGGCTCAGGCCACCGCTGAGCTACTTGGGAAATTCGAGGCTCAGGCCACCGCTGAGCTACCCTGTAGATTCAGGCTGAGCACGGACGACTGGATAGTCCAGGGCGTCTCGGTAGAAGCCTACCTGTTCCTGTATGTCGTCGTATAATTCCCCTTTTTTTCATATTTCACGATAAAGCATTCCTCCGATCACCTCATAAATACCGAATTTATACCTAGTATGGGCGAGACTATATGGCATTGCGAGATGCTTTCGAGGAATTCTCAAACAGAAAGTTCATTCTCAGCCTGTACCGGGCCTCCAGTATGCCTTCTCCATTTTCAACACCATCAACCATAGAGATATCGATCTTTATCCGGTTTTGAAGACTCCCACAAACCCCATTTCTCATTATTCCGCACTATCGTATTATCTTTGGTCATCAACATTTTATTCCAATCGATCTGACGCCTCTCCTCCGTAGTGATTTTACTTTGATCCCAGCTGAGGCAATCGTAATGAAACTGATGATAGATCTCCGTATCAGTCTCCTCCAAATCGTTGATGCGATAACAATCCATTCCATCCAGACCCGCCCGCTTCCACAGATCGCGATCTTCCCCACCCCAGAATTTCATTATCTCATCGAAGCCCCTGACCTTGAAAAACCAATCTCGGGGCGCGCTCACCAACCCGCCCCAGCCAGCCGAGGCCCAGAAGCCTATATCCCTGAGCTTGGCGAAATCCCGGGGAAGCTGAAAATTATTTGGGGTATCATCGCGCAGGTCGACGACGAGCTTGCCGGGATACATTTTCCCATACTCCGCGATGCAGTCTACAAGAGATCGCCCGCCCGCCATGCAGTTCTTCATGAATTCTTGTGCGTGCAGCGCTGCCTTTGGCAAAAGCATCCTTATGAAGCATGATATATAGCTCCTGGGCCTTGAGGCATGTGCTTGCGAAAGCACTTCCATCATTCTCGGCTCAAGAATCAGGTCGGCGTCGATAACCGCGGCGTTTTCGCATCTGGGGTTCGTACGCCTGATGCCCATATTACGCGCTTTGGAGAGGTTCCACACCCCATCTGTAGGATAATAATAGATCGAGCAATCGAAATCCTCGAGGTCCTTCATGATTTTCTCGTGCATCTCCTCCGTTGAGCCATAATCGGCGATTATAATCTCGAGCGGTTGTAATGTCTGATTAACTATGCTTTTTACACAATTTCGCAGGCGCGGCCCCCTCCGATTACGTAAGGGAATTACGGTTGAAAAGACGGGAGGCCCTCCCTCTCGTTCCCTAGAATGCTCCATCTTTAATTCCCTTTCTAATTTTCGATATTTAACATTCCCTCTTTTAAATTGAAAGCAAGGGCTTTATGGATCTTCTCCATAGGGGGCCCATTCACGGACGGGAACTACATGACTTTCAGGAAATTCGAGGACTACTTCCCCCATCTTCGATAGGAAGGGATTCTCGAATCCTCAGATTAGACGAAATCCAAAAGGCGTAGGAGCACTATATCTCTTTCAGAAGCTCGTGGAATCGACGTGAGCTGACGGAAATATCTATTACGAATAATGAGTCTACCTATCACGATGGCGGGGGTTTGAATTGAAAATAAGTGTCTGCAGCACTAACCTGAATTTTTGTGGGGCTGTCATCGAGGAACTCAGGGCCTATCACACGGTTCGAGTTTATCGACACTCCAACAATGAAATCATGAACACGACCAATATAGTGGGTCTTCTTAACTGGTGCGATTTAGCCTATTTCGAGTTCATTCAATATCCGCTTCCCTGGGTCAGTCGGCAGCAGTGGCTCGATAAACCGGTGGTAGCGCGAGATCACGGTATCGACGTTCTCAACCACGCGAATATCGATTGGCGCAGGGTATCCGCCCTCATCATCCAACCGACTCAGCAGAAACGCCTTAACCGGCTACGGCGCATTTACAATCAGAGGCATCCCGATGCAAAACTTCCGCCCCTGCCCAAGAAGATGCTATCCCTATACGTAGGCATCGATCTCAAGCACTTCAAACTAGACACGAAACGGAAACCCGGATTCAACATAATTTTGCACTCAAATGTCATCCGTCAGACGAAGGGAATCTACACGGCCATACAGTGCTTCGGCGAACTCATAGAGAGGGACGAAGACAATCCCTGGCATTTCACACTCATCGCTCAAGGCGAGGGCGGCTGGAATTGGTCACAGAGACGTGAATACGTAATGTGCGTGGAAGAGCTACTTGAAGAGCTCAACTTCAGCTCGAAACGATTCAAGCACTACGACAGGAATCTGGGTAAGAAGGACTGGACAACACTACTCCAAACCCAGGACATTTACTGGTGCCTCAGCATCCGCGAGAGCTTCGGCGTCAGCATGGCCGAAGCCTGCGCCTCCGGCGCCTATCCCCTTCTCAACCACTTCTACGGGGCTGAACGCCTCTACCCTCAGGCCAATCTATGCAGATCGCCCGGCGAGCTCGTCGATAAGACGATACGGTGGGGCAGACTCTCGGACGATGAGAAATTACATTCCAGACGGCTCATACGGGAACATGTGGAGCAATATGATGAACTAGAAACAGCTAAAAAGATCCGAAATCTGATAGAAGCCAGCGCAAAGAGTTGACTGGTTCGCAGATACGAACCAAACCGGCGTAAACTTTAAAAGGGGAGTTCGGGAACCCGAACCCATTTTATCGAAGGATAAATGATTGCATATCACAGCAAAATCCTCATAGTAACCGACATAGGCGGAGTAGTTTGACTTGGCAAAACGAAAATATGCTGAAGGCCCGTCCGGGGGGACACCGCCCTCTAAGAAAGGCGAAAAAATCGATCTGAGGATCGCACACTGGTGTAGCTGGGCCCCCCACGTCTCAGGCATGTATGAAACAACTAGAGAGCTCATTATGGCCGAAAACAAGATCGAAGGAGTACTCGCCGGACTCTGTGAAACCCCTGGTATGGGCGCATCACCACAACGGGTCAAACAATGCGCCGAGGGCGGAAAAGTCGATCCTCTGCACCCCGAATTCCGCAGCCAAGGCTGGGGTTGGGCAATGAAATTCGCACACATACACATGATACATGCAACCCGTCTGAGTAACATAGGAGAGCTCAAACCGAGGGCCTTCTTCATACATGGCTCCATGGAAAGCTGCCTACAAAGCGAATTGCACCCAAATGACAGGGCTGCCAGCTTCTCATCGGGGGCTGGATATGTCGTCAATTCCGATGCAACCTTTGTCACGAATGAGAGATCCCGAAGGTTTTGGGGTCAATTTGATTACAGCGGCGAGAAAGTACACCGCGTTAACAAGGGAATAGATCTCGACTGGTGGCAGCGAACAAGCACCAGACAGGATCTCGACGGTGAGCCATCCGTGCTCTACGGCGAGATATGGCGCGAAGTAAAACACCCACTCCACATCTTCTACGCCGTGAACGAAATATACAAGGAAAACCCGGCTATTCGAATGAATGTCTGGGGTTGCAATATGAAACCTTCATTCTGGAGAAACATGTTAAAAATGCTCCGCTTCGAAGAATTCGTGGGCAAACGGGGGGTGAAAGGCATAGTCGACTATCCCGAGCATTACTACTCTCGAGGGGACGTATTGGTGAGTCCTAGCTTTTATGGTGATCCTTCAAGAGTCCACCAGGAGGCCATGGCCTGTGGCTGCCCGGCGATCTGCTGGGACACGGATCAATTCGAGGAAACCCATCCCTACAGGTACGCCCGGGCCTTTGACTTAGACGATCTAGCTCAGAGGATCATGGATGTCTACGGCGAGGTCCTCGACGACCGCGACGGAGTCACACGACGATGCCGAAACCTCGCGGAAAAATATTTCGATATCAATCTCGAGGCACAACAAGTAGTCAAAATCCTCCGCGACGTTGTCTCCTCCCAATAAACCCCCTTTTACTTACTCGGTATAGAAACCTTTCCCACCATACTCTTATATTCCGCTCATATCCAAAATAACCCGGGAGCAACACCGCATGGTCAGATCAGCACCTCGAATCAGTTTCACCGTTACATCCCTAGACTACGGAACCATAGACGTAGGCGCCAGCGCCACCAAACAAGCCTACTATATCTACATGCCAAAGCGCTCAAACACCATGACCGAAGCCCTCCACATGAGCATCTCCATCAAGGATGGCACAAACTCATCGGAATGCAGAGAAGAGAGCTGGGTCTGGGTCTCAACAACCCTCACAGGCGGCTCAGTACACATATCAAGCGTCGGTTTCAAGGAAGCATCAGTAGGATCCGTCGTAGCCGGAGCCACAGCAGGCGCAGTATCCATACTCGTCGGGACCAACATCGTCGTGCCATCCGGAGCCGCAACAGCAGGAGCCGTCACATTCTACCTTCACCATCGCTATCAATATACGGGAGACGACGACGACTACGCATACGACTATTAGCCAGGTAGGTGCCCCTTGAGGGGGCCAGCTATCGCTTGAATCTTCACCTCCGGCCGTGGCCTCAGGGTCGGAGCGTTTTTTTATGCATCCCCTGACTTAGTATACAATATGGATCTCACGTGGGCGCTGGCTTTTCTTGAGGGTGAGGGGAGTTTCTTCATAGCGATCACCCGGAATCGGGCTGGATGGTATCTCCGACCGAGGTTTGCTGTTTCCCTGCATGAGGGGGATAGGTCCCTTCTTGAGATGATGGAGCAGCTATTCAACAAACACGGTGTCAAAACCATTCTTAACGACGATGGATACAAAAGAAAAAACCGATTGAAACGAAACCAATCCTTACTGTTAACCGTGCGTGGCGTGGGGCAATGCCGCAAATTGGCCGAGCTATTCGCGCCGTTGAGATGGTATTCTGTAAAGTACCGGGATTTCCTGATCTGGGAATATGCGCTTCAGCTCTTCGAGGAGGTGAAGGCCATGGTCTCATGGAATGGACCCCGGAAATGGACGAGACAGCGGATCTTCGACATGGTCTACCTCCGCAGTCACATGAACTGCACAAAGCGGCGTCCCCGTTCCAACCGGAATCAATCCGAGATCCTTGACTGGGATCTCGAGCCGTCGGACCATATTCTGGCCTTTCTGGAGGGCCTGGATGGGAGCGTTTCGCGCACGAACGTCGCTTAGGGCTACGCACATGTGGCGCTGGCACACATAACCGTTTGAGGGTTGATTCTTTGCGCATGAGCGTCGCTTACAGGCCACGCATATGTGGCGCTGGCGCGCGTCTTATTAGGCCCGTGAACTAACCATATCTGATATGCCTCTATGGATGATTCACCTGCGCGACGGGTCTACTTTAACTGACGCTGATGTCTACCCCCACGAAGTGGACTCCGAGCTGATAACCAGCGTCGAACGCGTCGTCGGCGGCAGGACGATGACCATCAAGAAATCCCCTTTGATCGAGGGCTTCTTCGTTGGCACAGAGGCAAGCATCGACTTCAAGGTGATGGGCGGTGGCGCGGGTTCGGCTACGGAGACCCTCAAGCGGATTCTGGGGTGCTATGTTAAGGACAGCGATCCTCCCATCCAATGCCAGTTTTCAATGGATCCGAGGTCGGGTAACACGCTGATAGATTTCTTCGAGGTGCATAGGAAAGCGGTGGAGGGCATCAAGGCCCGCCGTATCGATGGTGGGAAGAGTGGTGTGATCGAGGTGTTTCAGAGGCAGTTCGCGGACAACTCCCACGGAATCATCAAATCGCCTCTGATCAAGGAGACATTCGAGACGCCCAGCGGTCTGGGGTGCACCTTGGTCGAGCCCAGTGTCCGGGCCGAGATATTTGTGCAGGAGAGAAACGTGCTCCTCGGCTTCGAGGAGCCCGGGCGAAAGCTGAACCTGGAATAAAATGGTTAAGCGCAGGGCAACCGTTTTTTAAAACCCCATCCCACTTATAGATCAGATTTGGCGAGCGTGTTAGGGATGGGAGCTGAAAATAGGCGTATTACCAAGCGTCAGATGCGGGAGATGTCTTATAGCAAGGACAAGAAGCGGACCTTCACGTTCACGATCCCTGAGAGGCACCTTGCTGGTCACATAATTGTGATGGCCTCCATGGTCCCCTTCGCCATCAAGCCTTACTGGGCAGACGAGATATTCTACAAAACGGAGTGGTGCAATCTCTGTGGGAAATGCTGTATCTTGGGCGATCTCACGTATGAGGAGTGGGAGCTCGGATACAAAGAGATGGAGATAGAGGGGCATACCGAATACGTGTGCAAGTACCTGGACGAGGAGGTCGACGCAGAAGGAAACCTGACACGCCCCTGCAGGGCGGGTCCACTGACTCCTCAAGGCTGCATAGTCCAGAATGGCGTGTTATTTGGACGGGTTCCCCATCCAGATTGCTCTCTGAGGTATGACAAGAAGTATGAGATAGTGGAGGAGTAACCCCTATGGCCACCGACTTCATCAAGCCCAAGAGTAATAGCAACTCTAGGATCGCCGATGATACTGGTGCCTATCAGGCTATCTGTGACACGGATGTAGCTGGGTGGACCAAAGGCGATGTATTCATTCTCGCCATCATCGCAGAAGTCGCCGCTCACAACGGGGCCACTGAGGAAATCGAGCTTGAATGGCAGGAAGACGGAGGCGCATGGAATAAACTGCAAGCCGCAGCGGGAGCTCTCAGACAGGGAGACGCACCGGGATCAGGAGCCTTCGCTGACTGTACCTCCCCAAGTACTCACATGACGGATGGGCTTTGTGGCTGTGACGCACCGTTAGGTGATAGCCATGAGATCAACCTGAACAGCTCTGCCACGATGTCCGTTCCCAATAATGGCGATGTCGCCGACATGTACTTCGCCATAGACACCTCCAACGCCAGCGGGGGAAGCCAGTACAGTTTCCGGCTCTACAGCGTGGAGGGGACCACCGTTATCGGCGACGGGACGGCCTGGAACGCCCAGATCACTATCCTCTCAGGACTGACAGATGATTCCGAAGACCTTCTCGCCAATGCAGATATTCAGCAGTCGGATTCCACCGAGCTCCTAGGCAAGGCCGTCATCAGGCACTCAGCCTCCGCCGAACTTCTGGGCAAGGCCGAGGTCCAGCAGCTTGGCTCCGCTGAACTTCTGGGCAAATTCGAGGCTCAGGCCACAACCGAATTACTCGGCAAAGCCGTCATCAGACAGTCAGGCTCCGCTGAGCTGCTTGGCAAGACCATAATCAAAAACATCGGCTCCGCTGAGCTCCTGGATAAGGCCGTCGTCAGGCATGTGGGCACCCCCGTTGAGCTTCTGAGCAAGGCCGAGGTCCAGCAGTCGGGGTCAGCTGAACTGTTTGGAAAATTCGAGGCTCAGGCCACCGCTGAGCTGCTCGCGAAGGCCGAGGTTCAGCAGTCAGGCTCCGCTGAGCTGCTCGGGAAGGCCGAGATTCAGCAGTCGTGGTCAGCCGAACTCCTCGGCAAAACCATAATAGTAAGGGGAGGGGCCTGGCTGTCTGGATGGTCCTACAGGAAGGAAGTCACGATCGTCGAGCAGTCAAGCGGGACTTACAACGATCTCCCGACCATCATCACGGCAGCCTATAATGCCCATATGAAGACCGATTTCGCCGACTGCCGCTTCACGGAGCCCGATGGGACGACGCTGATCGCCTACGGGATCAAGGATAAGACGGACGAGGTAGAATGCGAGTTCGTCATCACGCGAGACTACACGTCAGGCGCCTCGCTCACGGTCTATCTCTATTACGGCAATGCCGATGCTTCCGACGCCAGCGTCGCCTATACTACTTGGGCTCAGGACTGGTATATCAACAACGGCTTCGGAAAAAATCCCAGCGCGCTTCATGGTAGTGGGGACTGTGCCATCTACGACCACTCAGAGACCGACGATATCCCCTCCTGGGCCGAACACGTCTTCGGCGGATGTACCGCCAACGGGGGCTATCGCGCCTTTTATGGCCATGTCAAGATAAACGGCACCGGTGTGCCATGGGCGAGCACCGTTCTCTGCTTCGGAATAGGTAATGCCCTCAAGCTGAGATGGGACAAATACAACTGCACGCAACAAATGTATGACCACGCCAGCTTCGTGAAGGGCGCGAGTAACACCGTTCAGTGGGGCCACAATTCGGGGAGCAATACAGGTTTCTGGGTCTCCTGGTATCCACTGGAACCCTCAGTCTCCTTCGGAGCAGAAGAAGTACCAAGCGATGCAGTCGATCTCCCCGCTCAGTTTGAAGTGGGGCAAGGCTCCATCGTCTTACTTGCAAGGTTTGATGTCGGCCAGGGCTCCGCTGAGCTGCTTGGAGGATTCGAGGTCGGCCAGGGCTCCGCTGAGCTGCTTGGAGGATTCGAGGTCGGCCAGGACTCCATCGGTCTCCTTGGCAAATTCGAGGCTCAGGCCACAACCGATTTGCTCGGCAAGGCTGAGATCCAGCAGTCGGACTCCGCTGAGCTCCTGGGTAAATTCGAGGCTCAGGCCACAGCCGAACTGCTCGGCAAAACCGTCATCAGGCACTCAGCCTCCGCCGAGCTGCTCGGCAAGGGCGTTGTCAGCGATATCGGCTCCGCTGAGCTCTTGGGCAACGCGGTCATCAGGCACTCAGCCTCCGCTGAGCTGCTTGGAAAATTCGAGGCTCAGGCCACAACCGAGCTTCTGGGCAACGCCGTCATCAGGCACTCAGGCTCCGCCGAACTTCTGGGTAAATTCGAGGCTCAGGCCACAACCGAATTGCTCGGCAAGGCCGAAGTCAGAAACATCGGCTCCGCTGAGCTGCTCGGCAATGCCGAGATCAAGAACATCGGCTCCGTTGAACTCCTAGGCAAGGCCGAGATCAAGAACATCGGCTCCGTTGAACTCCTAGGCAAGGCCGAGGTCCAGCACTCGGGTTCTGCTGAACTGTTTGGAAAATTCGAGGCTCAGGCCACTGCCGAATTGCTTGGAAAATTTGAGGCTCAGGCCACAACCGAGCTTCTGGGCAACGCCGTCATCAGGCACTCAGGCTCCGCCGAGCTGCTCGGCAAGGCCGAGATCAAGAACATCGGCTCCGTTGAACTCCTAGGCAAGGCCGAGGTCCAGCACTCGGGTTCTGCTGAGCTGCTTGGTAAATTCGAGGCTCAGGCCACAGCTGAATTGCTTGGAAAATTCGAGGCTCAGGCCACAGCCGAACTGCTTGGCAAGGCAGTCATCAGAAACATCGGCTCCGCTGAGATGCTGTGCAAGTTCGACGTGGGCCAGGATTCGGCTGATCTCGGCGCCGAATTCCGGGTAAGCTGCCCCCGATTCATGGGCAGCAACTGGCAGAGGAAGATGTGGTATGATGGGACCTACTACTGGAGGGGCAGATACGACCCCGTAGGGGAAGAACTCATATTCGAGTACATCGCTGAGACTGGGCTTGCGGATAATGTATGGGCGAAGAACGCGGCTGCCTCGATAGATGCCTCCAGCTTCTCAGGGCCATCAGCCTGCTTCACCGTCAGAGGTGGAGATGGAACTATCCCCACGACGATCCACTACGGGGATGGCGTGGATACCTGGGTCGCCGAGAGCGATGAGGCCAGCGCAACCGGGTGGGCCTGGGAGAACACCACCAAGGTCTTCGACGCCACAGCTCCGGACTGGTACAGGTGCCCAAACCTGTGTGCTGATCAGCAGGGAGCGCCCCAACTCTGGGCTACCGCGATCTTTTACGACAACGCCTCGGGCAAGCAGTGGGTGCAGACAAAGGAGCAATCCAGCTCAGGGGACATCACCGGCTGGGATGATCCGGTAAACATCAGCAACCCAGACAACACGAGCACGATCTACGGACAATCCATAAGATCAATGGGCGCCGACGCCGGCGTCGACGTGATGGCCGTCTACAAGGAAGGCGCCGCACTGAGATCCAAGTACTACGACGGGGACTGGGATGATGTCATCGAGGACATCGATATCGATACTCTCGCAGGGAAGTCGCAGTGGGACTTCGAGCAGGGCGAGCAGCCGAAGGTGGGCCACATCCTCTACGTCGACGCCAATAGCTCGGTCCAATGGAAGGAAAGGGAAGCCGGCGCCGCCTCTACGTGGTCGGCTGCGGAGCAGGTGGGGGCCGACACCTCTCATACTCATACGGGACTTGGCATCATCGAACACGGTTCAGGCTGGCTCTGGACAATCTGGGCAAATGAGGACACTGTTGAAATCGAGTACAGGCTACATCTCTGCGCCCCTGAAACATGGATGCCCCCCCTCGTAGCTGAACA